>OMAV01000019.1_pt1 | contig 63370 bp, 41 predicted proteins | sample 1644751 | NCBI WGS metagenome assembly OMAV01 (sample SAMEA103958141, study PRJEB25191) | human gut metagenome | biome: human-associated habitat [ENVO:00009003]; feature: intestine environment [ENVO:2100002]; material: feces | place: Germany | collected 2013/2015
CCATGCCGGCAACTATCCCGATGATACCCAGGGCTGCATTCTGGTGGGCGAGAACAGGGTAAAAGGTATGGTGGTGAATTCCCGCATCTGGCTCCATCGTCTGATGAATCGCATCCAGGCGGCGGAGAATCAGGGGGAAGGTATCTGGATTACCATCATCTAAAAAATGCAGTGCGCTGCAAATTTCTTATGAAAACTAGGAAAATTTGCAGTGCGCTGCATTTTCTATTTCAATCCTCATTCCTTCCGGGTTAAACCGGATGCCGTCGCGATCGATGAATCTCGAGAGGGAACCATCGGCGGCAAGCGACTTCGGGGTGCCGATGGAGAGACGGTCCTGCTCCATCAGCCAGAGACTGTCGGAGAGCTGCAGCGCCAGCTCTACATCGTGAGTGGAGAGTAGGATTGCCTTGTGCTGCTCGTGTGCCAGGCGGCGGAGCATCTGAAGGGTTTCTACCTTGCTGGGGAAATCGAGGAAGGCGGTAGGCTCGTCGAGGATGATGATGCGGGTCTGCTGGGCGAGCGCCTTGGCTATCATCGTCTTCTGGCGCTCGCCATCGCTCAGCTCGGAGATGTTGCGCTGGGCGAGGTGGGGGATGCCGACCTGATGGATGGCTTCATCTACTATCTGCTGATCTGCCGGAGTAAGGGTGCCCCAGAAATTGGTGTAGGGAGACCTGCCGATGCCTACAATCTCCTTGACAGACAGCTGGGGAACATCGATGCGGGAGGTGAGAACCACGCCAATCTGACGGGCTAGCTGCTGCGCCGGATAAGCGGAAAGAGGCTGATCCTGAAGAAGGATTTCGCCATCCAGGGCTGGCTGGAAACCGCAAAGGGTTCTGAGCAGGGTGGATTTGCCCACTCCGTTGGCGCCGATGAGGCAGGTGAGCTCGCCCGGATGCAGGGAGGCAGAAACAGCAGAGGCTATCACCCGGAGCTGATGCTTCGGACGATAGCCAATGCTTAGATTCTTGAATGTAATGCAGGATTCCATCAAAAATATTTTTCCTTGTTGTTTTCGGACCTGTGATTCCTGGAATGCAGGAATTACTTAGCTGCCAAAACCTCAACCTCTACGAGAGCGCCCTTAGGCAACTTCTCTACGGCTACGGCTGAACGGGCTGGATATGGCTGGCTGAAGAACTCGGCATAAACCTCGTTCATGGCTGCGAAATCGTCCATGCTGTTCAGATAAACGGTAGTCTTCACTACGTGAGAAAGGTCGGTACCGGCTGCCTTCAGGATGTTCTGGGCATTGGTGAGGCTCTGACGAGTCTGCTCCTTGATGCCACCCTCTACGAAGTTGCCTGTTGCAGGGTCGATAGGAATCTGACCTGATGCAAATACGAAACCGTTTACTTCGATCGCCTGGCTATATGGACCGATAGCTGCAGGCGCATTGTCTGTGTGAATTGCGTTCATAATTAATTTCCTTTTTCTGTTTATTAAATCAATCTGGATGCAAAGATAAGCATTTTTCCCCAAAACGGACCTATTTCGCATCGAAATTTAATAAGTTTTCTTACTATATTCGCTCGGTGTACATCCAAATTGCTTCTTGAAGCTGGTTGAGAAGTGGGACAGGGTGTTGAATCCCGTCATATAGGCAATCTCCGAGATGTTGTACTTGCCTTCCACGATGAGGGTGGCGGCACGATTGAGCTTATAGGTCTTGAAGAAGACGCTTGGGTTCTCTCCTGTGAGTCCCTTGACCTTGTAGTAGAGCTTTGTGCGGGAGATGTGCATCAGCTTCGTTACCTTGTTGACATCCAGTTCCGAGTTGGCCAGTTCCTGCTCCATAACATGATAGAGTTCATCCATGAAGAGTTTGTCTTGTGGCGACAGTACTTCCTCCACGTTCTTGTCGGTCTCCGTGGCGTTGGTCAGGATGGTCTTGGTCTTCTCACGGTTGGTGAGTTGCGAGTTGATCATTGCCAGGAGGACCTTTGGGGTGAATGGTTTGGTAACGTAGGCATCTGCTCCGCTGTTCAGTCCCTCCACTTGGTTTTCGGTGGTGGTCTTTGCCGTTACCAGGATGACTGGGATATGGCAGAGCTGGATGTCTTGCTTGATTTCCTTGCAGAGTTCATAGCCGCTCATTCCCGGCATCGCCACATCGCTGAGGATGAGGCTAGGTTCTTCCTCCCTTGTCGCCTTCAGGGCGCTCTCGGCATCGAAACGGTAGATGATGCGATAGGATGATGCCAGGAGGGTACGAAGATAATGCACCACTTCGGTGTCGTCATCTACGATGAGTATTTTCGGACGGTTGTCTGTACTGTTATCTTGACTTACCTTGTCTGCCACTTTCTGACTGTCGTGCAGTGGAAAGCCATCTTCTGGTCTTGCTCCAAAGGGGCTTTCTCGTTGGCGGCATAGAGGCTCTCCTCGGTAGGCAGGGTAACGGTGAAGATGGCTCCCTGGCAGTCCTTGCGATTGCCCGCCTTTAGATCGCCATGGTGAAGGATGGCCAGGCTGCGGGCATAGTAGAGTCCGATGCCTGTACCCCAGTTGATGGTGCCTGTGGACTGGTTGTTCAACTGATAATATCGCTTGAAGATATTCTCCACCTCATTCTGTGGGATTCCCTTGCCTGTATCAGCCACCGTGATGGTGATAATCTGTTCTCCCTTGTTAGTGGTACCGGTGTCGAAAGATACATCTATCTTACCGCCACGAGGGGTAAACTTCATGGCGTTGGACATCAGGTTGTTGATAATCTTTTCCAGTTTGTCGGAATCCAGAAGCATCAGGTAGGAACCTTCTAGTCCGTGACAGTTCAAGGTGATACCTTTCTCCTCTGTATTCACGATGAAGAGGTCCATGATGCGCTTCATCTCGGAGATAATGTCGGTTTGCTTGACGTGCAAGCGGAGCGTGTCGTTCTCCAACTTGTTGAAGTCGAGCAACTGGTTGACGAGTCTCAGCATTCTATCCACGCTTCGGTTGATGATGTTCAATAGCAACTTGTCGTGCTTGTTGATGCTTTCACTTTCACAGAGTTGTTCCACTGGTCCCGAAATCATGGTGAGTGGTGTCCGGAACTCATGCGAGATGTTGGCGAAGAAACTCATGTTCATCTTGTTGATGCGCTGTTCCTGCTCCTTCTCATCCTTAGCCTTTTGAACCATGTTCTTCTCAATGCTGATGCGCATCTTCTGCCGATAGATCACGAAGCCGACGCATCCCATTATAATAATGTATAGGCACCATGCCCACCAGGAGTTCCAAGGCTCAGGGGCGATGCTTACCTGTATGCTTTTTTCAGCGATGATATTGTCGGAGTCGTTGCCTACCATCTTGACCTTGAAGGTATAGTTGCCAGCTGGCAGATTAGAGTAGTACGCCTCGTTGTTATTGCCTGCATCAATCCACGTATTGTCGAATCCAGCCATTTGGTAGAAGTAATGGATGTGCTTGTAGTCGCTGTAGTCGATGGCTGCAAAGGCGATGCTGAAGCTGTTTTGTTTGTAGCTTAGGTGGATATGGGGTGATTCTTCCATACTCTCCTCGATACATCCATTCTTGCCAGGAAGCATAATCTCATTATGTACCTTGAGTGTTTCGAAAAGCAGACTTATCTGTTGGTTCGTGTTTACGTTTTGGGGATTGAAGATGGTGAGTCCCTGGGTACCGCCGAAGATGAGAGTTCCATCTGATAGCTTGCACGATGCCCTATCGTAGAATTGGAAGCCTTTCACACCGTCAGCCTCGTTGTAGGTGGTTACCTTTTCTGTTTTTCCATCTATCTTGTTGAGTCCATACAGCGTACTGACCCAAATGTTTCCATCTCTATCTTCCTCGATGCTGGAAATGTCGGAGCAGGAGATTCCTGCTATGGTGGTCAGCTTGCGGCTCTTGGCGTCATACTTCAAGAGTCCGTTGGTAACTGTACCCAACCAGATGTTGCCCTTGCGGTCTTGATAGTTCTTGGTAGGGATATACACACTTCGCTTGATGCACTTTTTCCAGTCATCCGGATTCACTTTAAACTCTTGGACATCGAAGTTGTTTCCATTCATTTCCAGGATAGGTCTGTAGAAGGCAGATATGAGCATGCTGCCATTCTGCAAGAGCATGCTGCTGGGAATGAAGCAGAAAGTGGTAGGGAAGAGTTGTTTTTTGGTCATCTCTCCACTTTGTGCTGAAATGCAGTAGATGTTGACGGATGCCGTGGATACCCAGATGTTTCCCTTTGCATCTTGGCTGATGTCCATAGGCATGAAGCAAGGGTAGGAGGCTACCTTGTTGAGATTGTTGCCATCGTATTGGTACTTTGCCACATGGTCGCCATTGGCTAGCCATAGATGATTGCTGCTATCCACAAAGATGTTGGTGATGGCATTCTTCTTGTTGCCGTTGCTGTAGGAAACCATCGGTATGTCCTTGAGTTGCTGGGTTTGCAAGTCATACATATAGAGTCCGTTCTTCTTGGTAGAAATCCAAAGGTGGTGATTCCTGTCGGCGGCTACGGAGAGTACGGGCTGTTTGCCGATGGCACGTTGAAGGGCAGGCATGCTGTTAAACATATCCTTGTATCTGTAGATGGTTTTTACGCCATCGTCTTCAGAACCGAGCCAAAGGTTGCCCTTGGAGTCGGTTAACATCTTGTTGACTTCCATATCAGGCACTTCGAATGGGAAATTCTTGTCGCTTTGTGGCAGGATGGTTCCCTTCTGGGCATTGAAATAGAGTAATCCGTGCTTGGTGGTGCTAAGCAGAAGGTTGCCTTTTGCACCATACGGATGGATGCAGTTGACCATGTCGTTGGGGATTTGCAAGCCTTGCAAGGCTGCAGGGAGATGTTGCCATTTCCGGGTATCCGTATCAAAGAGCTGCATTCCATTGTAGCCAGAGAGGTAGAGCTGATGCCCATCGAGGAGAAAAGAGACGATGGGATAATTCTGTACTGGGCTTTGGGCGATAAGTTTGAGGTCTTGGGTGCGATACCCCTTGACAGAGTAAGGGGTAACAATCCACATCACATCTTTTCGGTCTATATGGCAAGAGATATTATAGCAGTTCTTCTCCAGTATTTTGGAGAGCCTGGTGATGGCTTTGTTGTTTTTTTCGTCATATTGATACAGGTCTGTTGTCGTGAGAAGGAAGATTCTTCCCTCCTTGTCTTCCAGGATTTTTTCGATGCTCTTGTTAGGGCCATTGATGCTTATTCGGTTGAAATTGCCATTGGCCTGGTATAGGCATACGCCGTTGACGGTGGCTACCCAGAGTCGGTTGTGGGAGTCACGATAAATGTGGGTAATATGGTTGTCGGGCAATCCCAGTGAATCGTCCACGCAGTAGTATTGGTGATACTGGTTGCCATCATACTTGTTGAGACCACGGAAGGTACCTATCCAGATTTGTCCGTATTTGTCTTCACAGATGCTCATCACCTTTTGGTTGGAGATATGATCAGACAAGACGAGGTTCTTCTCGGGTGAAGAGACTACGGGGATGTCTTTTTGGTCCTGGCAAGCAGTAAGAAGAAGGGTTGCCAAGAGAATGAGTGCGTTATAAAATATCTTGGTTCGTTTCATAATCGATGGTTTTGATTGTTGCTGCAAAAGTACTATAAAACCTTGATATATACAAGGTTTATAAGACTTTTTAAACAAATAAGCAAGTTTTTGAACATATAGAAAACCCCATTTTGAACAAAAACGTAACACAAAAAAACAAGTTAGAAAAAGGTATATGAAAAAAAGTACTACCTTTGCAGCCGTAAACAATTAACAGATTTACAAGAATAAAAGCTTAATTAATAAAGTATTATCTTAATGAGAAAAATCTATGAGAAAAATGAATGATTACAGAAGGTTCCTAACCTTCGTGTTCTTATTGATGATTTCCGGTTCTGCTGCCTTGGCGCAGGAACTGATGAAAGTCGCTGGTCTCGTAGTTGACCAAAATGCCGACCCTTTGATTGGCGTTACCGTGCGTGTGCAGGGAGACAACAAGGGTGGCGCTGTAACTGATATGGATGGTAACTTTACGATCCAGGTGCAAAAAGGTAAAACCCTTGTCTTCTCTTATCTTGGCTATAAGAATAAAGAGGTTTTAGCCAACTCTTCCAGACTCAAGATTACATTACATGAAGACAACAAGGTACTCGACGATGTGGTGGTTGTAGGCTATGGCGTTCAGAAGAAGAGTTCTGTAACAGGTGCCATCTCTCAGGTGAAGAAAGAGGATATGGAGAATCGTACCATTACCAATGCCAAGTCTGCTCTTCAGGGTAAGACCGCAGGTGTACAGATTGTCTCTTCTTCTGCTCGTCCGGGTGCATCACCAACCGTTCGTATCCGTGGTTTCTCTTCCAATGGTTCTTCCGATCCTCTCTATGTAGTAGATGGTGTGCGCCTAGGCGATATTAGTGGTATCGATCCTAATGACATAGCATCTATGGAAGTGTTGAAGGATGCCGCTTCTGCTGCCATATATGGTGCTGAGGCTGGTAATGGCGTGGTTCTCATTACTACGAAGAAGGGTTCTGTGGGTAGTGGAAAGATAACATATGATTTCCAATATGCCATCGAATCGCTTGCTAAAAAGCCTAAGTTGCTCAATGCCGAAGAATATATCCAATATATGAAAGAAGGTAAAACCTTTACCGAGGATTATCTCTTGAAGAATTGGGATGGTACAACCAATACCACCTGGGTAGATGCCATCTATGGCAAGGGTAAGATGCAGAAGCACAACCTGGGCTTTACGGGTGGTAACCAAAATGGTAACTACTATCTTTCGCTTACTTATCTTGACAATGATGGTATGATAAAAGGTAATAATGATCTCTATCGTCGTCTCACCGCTACCATCAATGCTGAATATCAGATCAAGCCATGGTTGAAGGTGGGCACTACTAACCAGATTGAAAAATATAACGCCCGTTCTGTTTCAGAGGGTTCTGAGTATGGTTCTATGATGGCAGCTGTGCTTACTATGGAACCATTGACCCCCGTTGCATACGAGGGTGGAAACTTGCCTGCTCATGTTGCTAGTGCCTTGGCAAGCGGAAAGCATCTCTTGACCAATGCGGCTGGTAACTACTATGGTTTGTCTGCTTTCTATGCAGGTGAGCAGTTCAACCCATTCGCGATGCGTGACAATAGCATATCTCGCAACAGTGGATTCAATGTGAATGGTTCCATTTATGCAGATTTCAAGCCTATCAAGGATCTTGTGATTACTTCTCGCCTTGGTTACCGTTTGTCGGGTACTCGCAGTTCTTCCACTTCACTTCCTTACTATGGAAATGCAACGCAAAGCCGTGATTATGTAGATCTGAGTGCATCTTCTTCTACCTCTATCTATTATCAATGGGAAAACTTTGCCAACTATATGAAGAAGTTTGGTGACCATACCGTGAATGCCATGGTTGGTATGTCTTTCCAGGAATCTACCTATGATTACGTGCAGGGTGGTTTGCAGGCTAATGGTGAAGACGCTGTCAAGAAAAACAATCCATTGTTCTACTATCTGAATTTCGCATCCGCTTCTGCTATCAAGTCTGTAGGTGGTGAGAAAACTCGCTCAGCCAAGTATTCTTACTTTGGCCGTTTGAGTTACGATTATAAGAACCGTTATTATCTGCAGGCTTCCCTCCGTGCAGATGCTGCCGACTTATCTAAGCTTCCAGCTACCAATCGTTGGGGATATTTCCCAGCTGTGTCTGGAGGTTGGACCATTTCAGAGGAAAAGTTCTTCGAGCCTTTAAGAGATGTTGTGGCTAGTTTGAAATTGCGTGCCAGCTGGGGCCAGAATGGTAGCTTGGCTTCCTTGAGTGGCTATGCCTACAGCACAGATATGGCGCAGGGTAGCATTTATCCGTTAGTTCCTGGTAATAATTATACAACGTCTGTTAGTCCATCTAGTATGGGTAACGATAAACTGAAGTGGGAAACATCAGAGCAGACCGACTTGGGTATTGATGCGCTCCTCTTTGCTGGCAGAATGAACTTCAGCATGGACTATTTCGTGAAGAAGACCAAGGACTTGCTCGTAAGTGGCACCACTCCATCTTTGGTTATCGGCGGCACCACATCTCCTATCAATGCTGGTAACATAAGCAACAAGGGATTCGAGTTTGAACTCGGTTGGAGAGATAACATCGGTGATTTCAGCTACAGTGTACGTGGCAACCTCGCTACCTTGAAGAACGAGGTTACTTATCTCGACCCATCCTTGACTCGTTTGCTGGGTACTTCCTTTATGCAAGTGCCTATCACATACTTCGAGAAGGGCTATCCTGTGTATTACTTCCGTGGCTATCAGTTTACAGGTATAGACCCAAAGACGGGCGATCCAACTTTTGCCGACCTGGACGATAGTGGTAATCTGACCGATGATGACAAGATGGACTTGGGTAGTGCCATTCCAGACTTCACCTATGGTATCACCTTGACCGCAGCTTACAAAGGTTTCGACTTGGCAGTATTTGGTTCTGGTGCATCAGGCAACAAGATATTCAACTGTATCAACCGTACCGACTTCCCTATGGTCAACAAGATGAAGGAACTCTTCTATGACGACCGTTGGACGGAGAGCAATCCTAATGGTAGCAAGCCACGTGCTGGTGCCAACAATATGGACAAGTATGCTACATCCAGCGCAATGGTATATGATGGATCTTATTTCAAGATTAAGCAGATTCAGTTGGGCTACAGCTTACCGAAGACTCTTCTCAAGAAGGTAGCAATCAGTAACTTGCGCCTCTATATGTCTCTCGATGACTTTTTTACCATCACCAAGTACCCAGGCTTCGACCCTGAGGTTTCTACCAATAGTATAGTGGGTATGGGTATCGACAAAGGTAGTTATCCAACCTCAAGGAAGGTAGTGATGGGCTTCAACTTGGAGTTCTAAGGTCTGGAGGGTTCATGTAACTAACATACATATTCTATATATAATAACATTAGGAAATTATGAAAAAGAATATCATATATAGTCTGCTTCTCGTTGTGGCAGTGTTATTTGCCGGTTGTGAAGACAGACTCGATATAGCAAAGCATGGCAATATGGGTGGTCAGGATGATTTCTACAAGACCAATGAGCAGACCGAGCAGGCGGTGGCTGCCATGTATAGCCGTGTGAAGGGATTGTATTATTCTTGGTTCATTACCAAGAATATGCTTTCGGATGATGCTTGGTGTGGCGGTGGTAGTCGTGGCGACAACAACTCATACGAGCAGTTGAATGAATATACCTTCGATTCTAGCAACAGCAATATCGAGGGGCTGTTCTCGGGCCTCTATGGTGTCATCTATCAGTCAAACCTCGTTATAGAGAAGGTGGCTAATGATACGGAAGTCAAGAAGCGTGCCATAGCCGAGGCTTATTTCTTCCGCGCCTGGGCTAACTTCGAGCTGGTTACCCTTTGGGGTACAGCTCCATTGGTAGATCATCTCTTGGCTACAGGTGAGTACCGCCAGCCAAACAGTACTCCAGAGGCGCTTTGGGCTGCTGTGGAGGCAGACTTGAAAGAGGCTATCGGCATGAATGCCTTGCCTTCCAAGAAGAACAAGGATGACCAGGAGACGGGTATGCGTGTTACCCAGGAGGTGGCAAAGGCTTATCTGGGCAAGGCTTATCTCTTCCAGAAAAAGTATCAGGAGGCTGCATCCTTACTCAATGAGGTGGTGGATTCCAAGAAGTACGACCTCTTCCGTGGCGACTATGATATGCAGTTTCATGCCGTCAACAACAACAACTGTGAGTCTATGCTCGAATTGCAGTGGCGTAACGACCAGGACCAGGCTTGGTCCCAGATGGACATGACCTTCCTGGTGCAAGGATGGCGTACTGCCAATATGACGCTCGAAGGCAAGGCTGCCGACGAAGTGGCTCAGGGAACCTACGGCTTCTTGAACCCTCGCAAGTCTCTCTATGAGGCATTTGTAAAAGCAGAGGGCGAGAATGGATATCGTTTGCAGAAGACCCTGCTCAACAGTGATCAGATGACAGCATACGGTGTGAAGTTGAATCCTGGTCAGAAAATCTGTGGATGTGAAGGCTACCTCTTCTTCAAGAACCGCGTATTGAAGAGTGACTGCATCATGGATTTCTCCGCTATCCAAGGATTACAATATACCGACCGAAAGATTATGCGTTATGCCGAAGTTCTCCTCCTGGCTGCCGAGGCTAACTTACAGGCTGGTCAGCCAGACAAGGCTCTATATGACATCAACCTGATTCGTGAACGTGCCAAGGAGACTCCTTTGACTAGCGTTACCTTGGACGATATCAAGACGGAGAAACGCTTGGAACTCTGCCTGGAAAGTACCCGATTCCAGGACTTGGTACGTTGGGGTGATGCCAAGAAAGTCTTGGGTTCACAGGGTAAGGAAATCCCTAACTACTCTTCCAAGGGCGTAAGTTGGGATTTCTCCAATTCTACTTTCGGATTCCAAGACAAGCACATGTTGCTTCCTATTCCTTTGAAGGAAAGAGAATTGAATCCTAATATCCAGCAGAATACGGGATGGTAATCTTCTAATTAACTGATATTTAAATGATATTGATATGAAAAAATATGTAGGTTCAATATTAAGTCTGTTTATTGCAGGGCTGTGTTTCACAGCCTGCGATAACGATGCTCTTGATGGTATGCAGGGAGTATATGCAGATATGCAGAATTATACATCGCAAGAGGCTATCGTGCAGCCTACCACTAAGTTAAAGAAAGGCGTGAAGGCGCTCAATGTTGATATAAAAGATGTAAAGGGAACCACCATTCAGGTTAGTTTTGGTAGTACCGAGTGGATTCTTCCCGCTGCCTCTTATACCGTAGCTGAGACCGTGGCTAACAAAACTTGTGTGGTCAAGGTGAATGGTGAGGCAATGAAGAGTGGTGACATCGACGTATCTCTTATCGAGGGCAAGTATTACTTGAACGGTTTGTTTGCCAATGCCGCCGGTCAGCGAGTGAAGTTGAATTATGTAGGAGAGCTTGCCTTCGTTGTGGGACAGGATGATCCAGAGGCATCGGGCTATATGATGATGATAGACGAGCAGCCAGTTACATCGTACGATTGGGCTACGGGTCAGACCACCGTAATCCCTGGTGTAACAAAATATTCGGTTAGCGTAACATCGCCCGAGGGGGCTACCACCCTTTACCTCGATCTTATTAATGCTTCGGGCAATACGGCTACAGGTATAGTTGGTACCTATACTGTGCAAGGCAATGCCCATGATGCTTGGCTGTGCGACAACGGTTGGGTGGTGCCCAACAATAACATGGCTGGCGGTAGCTATTATGTAGATGCCAGTGGCGTGAAGCAATATATCACCTCAGGACAGATAGAGGTTTCTACTGCCATGAGCAGTGAGGGTGCCGCTCTGTTCAACCTTGTGGCTAAGAACCTGGGTACCACTACTGCCGATGGAAAAACCACCAGCACCACGGGCAGCTTCTCAGTTAAATTTGCTTCGTTAATGCAGGCTACGGGCACCGAGCTGCGCGACCAAACCATTAAGAGCACGGTGCTGGGTCGCACTATGAAATATTCGGTGTATTTGCCCAAAGGCTATGATAAAAGCAAAGAATATCCAGTGCTATATATGCTGCATGGCGCTAATGGTAACAATAACGATTGGCTGAATGATGGAAAGATAAACGCTAATGCCTCGACTGCGGCCAGCGATGGCACAGCTCCTGAGATGATTGTGATTTGCCCCGACTGTGGTGGCGATAATTTTTATTGCGACAACTATAAAGGCAATGACATAAAATATATGACCTACTTCTTCACTGAGTTCTTGCCCACGGTTGAGAACCTCTATGCTGTAAAGAAAGACCGTGCCTCGCGTGCCATTGGTGGCCTGTCGATGGGTGGCTTTGGATCGCTTTATTATGGTTTGCTGCATCCCGAAATGTTCTCGTATGTATATGCTTGCAGCCCCGCCACCTACATTGATGGCGCTCCTAACCTATATGATCTGTTGAGCAAGGCCGATGTATCGAAACTGCCGGGCATCACTATCGAGATAGGTACTGAAGATTTTCTCTTTCAGTCGGCTGGCTCTTTCAAACAGGCCCTTGATGCCAATAAGGTGCCTAACGAATACATCACTCGCGCTGGTGCACACGACTGGTCCTTCTGGGCTGCATGCACGCCTAAAATTATGAAAAAGTTGGGTGAGGTGTGGTAATAATAAAGTAAAATTAAAAATAGATATGAAGAAATTACAAATTCTTGCAGCAGCGCTGCTCTTACATTTGGGCTGTTTCGCACAGCAAGCCTTGTTCGGAGGACAGATGCCTCTATCTCCTGAGATTCATGCAGACAAGACCGTTACTTTCCGCTGCATGGCACCAGAGGCACATAAAGTACAGATAACAGGTGACTTCTTGCCAACCAAGAAAGTTGATACCCCGATGGGTAAGTATGATATGCCTGGAGTAGCCGATTTGAAGAAGGATGAGAAGGGTGTGTGGTCATTTACAACCACTGCTCCTTTGGCACCAGAGCTTTATAGCTATACAATGATGGTGGATGGCGCCAGTGTTACCGACCATCTCAACGTCTATACCGTGCGTGACATCGCCAACGTTTCCAACTATTTCTTGATAGGCGGAGGAAAGGCAGATCTCTACAAGGTCAACAAGGTAGCGCATGGAACCGTATCAAAGGTCTGGTATGATGATGCCAAAGCTGGCCTTACTCGTCGTATGACAGTATATACTCCTGCAGGTTACGAGACCAGCAAGCAGAAATATCCTGTGCTTTATCTCTTGCATGGCATCGGTGGCGACGAGGAAGCGTGGATGGATTTGGGACGTGCTTCGCAAATTCTCGATAACCTCATTGCGCAAGGCAAGGCGAAGCCAATGATCGTCGTCATGACCAATGGCAATATCTCTCAGGAGGCAGCTCCAGGACAGACTTCGGATAATCTGATAGTTCCTACATTGGGATTGCCTAAGACCATGGAGGGCTCTTTCGAGGTATCTTTCCCTGAGGTAGTGAAGTTCATAGATAGTCGCTATCGTACCATCGCCAGTGCTCAAGGTCGTGCCATAGCAGGTCTTTCGATGGGTGGTTTTCACTCGCTCTATATTTCTATCAACAATCCTAAAACCTTTGGTTATGTAGGTTTATTCTCCGCAGCCATCGGCAAGGAACAGAGGAGCGATGGAGCCAATGAGTATATCTACGACAATCTGGATGATAAGTTGGCTAACCTCTTTGCTGCCAAGCCAAAGCTCTTCTGGATAGGCATAGGTAATTCCGATTTTCTCTACAGGGACAACAACGCTTTTCGAAAGAAACTGGATAGCAAGGGATACAAATATACCTATATGGAAACTGATGGGGGACATATTTGGCGAAATTGGAGAATCTATCTCACTGAATTTGCCAAAAAAATATTCTAATAATTAGCTGGAAGGTCTTCTAAATCTTAGGAGACCTTCTATAGAATGAGACTAACAATTATTAAAATTAGATAACAATGAAGAAAATTACATTCTTGGCAACTGCCTTGCTGATGAGTCTTGGCAGTTTTGCCCAACAGGCTTTGTTTGACAATGCTCCTGTTATCTCACCCGAGGTGAATGCCAACCATACCGTAACATTCCGCTTGAAGGCTCCTAATGCCCAAAAGGTGCAGGTTACTGGTGATTTCCTGGCACCGAAAACCATTGATACACCATTGGGAAAGTATGATGCTCCTGGAGTAGCTGATATGAAAAAAGATGAAAAGGGTGTTTGGACTTTTACCAGCCAATTGCTTTCCCCTGAGTTGTATTCTTACAATTTTCTTTTGGATGGAGTGAAGATCGTTGACCCGGGAAGCGTGTATATCACTCGTGATATTACCTCAGAAACCAATATATTCATTCTTTCAGACAAGAAAGGTGATTGTGGTGACCTCTATACCGTTAATGAAGTGCCTCACGGAAATGTATCTAAGGTATGGTATGATAGTCCTACACTCAAGATGCAGCGCCGTATGACGGTCTATACTCCAGCAGGTTATGACAAGGGCAAGGATTATCCTGTACTCTATCTGCTCCATGGCGCTGGTGGCGATGAGGATGCTTGGACTACTTTAGGTCGTGCACAGCATATTCTTGATAATTTGATTGCCACAGGTAAGGCTAAGCCTATGGTCGTGGTGATGACCAATGGCAATCCTAATTGCCAGGCTGCTCCAGGTGAGTGGTCGGCAGGTCAATACATTCCTTCTTTCTATGGCTATCAAGGTGCCAAGCCAGCTGCCACCATGGATGAGAGTTTCCCTGATGTGATGAATTATGTGGAGAACCATTACAAGGTTGCTAAGGACAAGGCTCATCGTGCCATCTGTGGACTCTCTATGGGAGGTGGTCATTCTTTCGATATCTCTCGTCGTTTCCCTACCAAGTTTGATTACATCGGGCTCTTCTCTGCAGGTTTGCATGTGAGTACAACTGGCGATTTCCGTAATGACTTCTACAAGCAGTTGCAGGGGAATGAGGAGGCTAAGACACAGTTGGCTACTCTGTTTAAGAACAAGCCAAAGTTATATTGGATTGGTATGGGCAAGACCGATTTCCTCTACAAGAGCAGTGCAGACTTGCGTCGCTACTTCGATGAGAAGGGGTATAAATATACCTATCTGGAGACGGAGGGTGGACACATCTGGCGTAATTGGCGTGTGTATCTTACAGAGTTCGCACAGAAGATTTTCAAATGATAAAATAAGTTTTTCAAGTAATAGCTTAATAAAATATTTTTTTTAAAACAAGGTATAGACAATGATAAAACAATTATTAGTTTCTTCATGTGTGCTTTTTTCTGCGACTTTCGTAGTGCAAGCACAGAATCCGAAGTTGGGTGTGTCTCCTATTCAGGATGTCATCAATGCGATGACTCTCGATGAGAAGATTCAGTTGGTGGTAGGTTCTACGGGTAAGTATGAGAGCCAGATGGAGGCTACCATTGGTAACCAAGGTCAGTTGGTACAGGGTGCCGCAGGTCAGGTGAATGGTATTGAGCGTCTGGGCATTCCTGCTACGGTTGTAGCCGATGGTCCTGCTGGTCTTCGCATCGACCCTAAGCGCAAGAATACCGACAAGACGTTCTATTGTACCCACTTCCCTGTGGCTACAGTGATGAGCTCTACCTGGAACAAAGACTTGGTGTATTCCGTAGGTACCTCTATGGGAGACGAGGTGAAGCATTATGGCGTAGATGTCTTGTTAGCACCTGCTACCAATATTATGCGTAATCCTCTTTGTGGTCGTAACTTTGAGTATTATTCAGAAGACCCATTGTTGGCTGGTACCATTTGTGCTGCTATGGTGAATGGTATCGAGAGCAACGATGTGGGTACTTCGTTGAAGCACTTCGCACTGAACAACCAGGAGACCAATCGTACTCGTAACAATGTTATCGGTAATCCACGTACTTTCCGTGAGATTTACTTGAAACCTTTCGAAATCGTTATCAAGGAGGCTCAGCCTTGGACAGTGATGACTTCTTACAATCTCATCAATGGTACGATGTCTAGCGAGCGTTGTGACTTGATAACAGAGATTCTTCGCCATGAGTGGGGATTCAAGGGTATGGTGATGACCGACTGGTTTGGTGGTATTAGCGCAGCTGCCCAGATGGAAGCGGGTAACGACCTGTTGATGCCAGGTAAGGCAGACCAGGTGAAGGAGATTCGCAAGGCTGTGCTCAATGGTCGCCTTTCGATGGAAATCCTCGACCGCAATGTACGCCATATCTTGGAGTATATCATGCAGACTCCTCGTTTCAAGCAGTATGTTGCCGACAACAACCCTGATTTGAAGGGACATGCTTTGGTGGCTCGCAATGCCGCTACCGAGGGAATGGTGTTATTGAAGAATAACAAGAATGTATTGCCACTCGTTCAGAAGATTAAGAACATCGCTCTCTTCGGCAATACTTCTTATGATTTCATAGCTGGTGGTACTGGTTCTGGCAATGTTAACCATGCTTATGTGGTAAGTTTGTTGGATGGTTTGAAGAATGCTGGCTATCAGGTGGATAGCGACATTCAGAAGGCATACATAGAGTATGCTCCAAAGGCAAAGGCGAACTTGCCAAAGCCAAAGAATCCTTTCGAGGCTATCTTGTCTTGTCACTTCATCCCTGAGATGAGCCTTGCTGAATTGAATATGTCTGCTGCCGTCAAAAACAACGATATGGCAATCATCACTATTGGTAAGTCGTCTGGTGAGTTCTTGGATCGAAAGGTTTCTGATAGCTTCAATCTCACCAAGGAGGAGAAGGATATGATTTCTGGCGTTTGCAACGCTTTCCATAAGGCAGGTAAGAAGGTGGTTGTCATCTTGAATGTTTGTGGCGTTGTTGAGACCAAGAGTTGGATTGGTGGTCCTGATGCTGTATTGTTGTCTTGGTTGCCTGGTCAGGAGGGTGGTAACTGTGTTGCTGACATCTTGGTGGGTAAGGAGAATCCTTCTGGTCGTCTTCCTATGACATGGCCTGTAAGTTATAACGATGTTCCTTCTAAGGCTGATTTCCCTAACCCTGAGACTGTCAAGGTTGATGATGTGCTTGATATGTTTATGGGCAAGGGCATCGGTAGCAAGGGTGACGTGAAGAATGTGGATTACACCGAGTATAATGATGGTGTTTATGTAGGTTATCGTTATTACCAGACTAAGAATGTGCCTGTATCTTTTCCTTTTGGTTATGGTATGAGCTATACTACCTTTAAGTATGGAAAACCTGTGGTAACGAAGGATGCACAGGGCAATATCAAGGTCCTGGTGACTGTGAAGAATGCTGGTAAGGTAGCTGGTAAGGAAGTTGTTCAGGTATATGTGGCAGCTCCTGGCAAGGATATGGATAAACCAACCAGGGAACTTCGTGGTTTCGCCAAGACTAAGAATTTGCAGCCTGGTGAGTCGGAGACAGTTTCTATCGATATCCCATACAAGAATTTGGCTTCTTTCAATGAGATTGATAGTCAGTGGCAGGTTGAGGCTGGTGATTACAAGGTGATGGTGGCAAAGAATGCTGCTGATCTCAAGCCTCTCACCACCGTGATTACTGAGGAAGCTGGTGTAACCGAGAAGGTTCGCCCTTGCTTGCTCAAGGAAGTAAAGTAGTTCTATCAAAGATAAAGCTCAATAATAAAAGAGCTTGATGGTAATAAAGAGTTTAATAAGATATAAAAAGAGGGTGCGCTATCAACTGACGGCGCACCCTCTTTTTATATTTTATGGATATTTCTAAAAGTCTCTTCTCTTATATAATCCAGAGATGGAAGCCCTTCTGTTCCAGGGCACTCTTGATTTCCTTGACGTGTTCCTCGTCGCGGGTCTCCATGGTGACACGGAGTACGCAGGCATTCACCTTGTTGCGGTTGGCAGAACGGTCGTGATGAACTCCCGTGATGTTGCCGCCCAGGCTTGCGATGACGGAGGCTACCTCTACCAGCTCGCCCGGCTTGTCGTCCAGCTCCATCTCGATGGTGCAGAGACGTCCACTCTTTACCAATCCTCGGTTGATGACACGGTTGAGGATGGTTACGTCGATGTTACCGCCGCTTACTACGCAGATGGTCTTCTTGCCCTTCACCGGTACCTTGTTGTACATCACGGCAGCCACACTGGCTGCTCCGGCACCTTCTGCCACCATCTTCTCGCTCTCGAGGAGCTTCAGGATGGCTGCGCAGATCTCGTCCTCGCTTACGGTGACGATTTCATCCACATAGTTGGAGCAGGTTGCGAAGGTAATCTTTCCCGGTTCCTTCACGGCGATGCCGTCGGCTACAGTTGCCACAGATGGCAGCTTCTCCTGCTTGTGGTCGTGGAGGCTCTGAACCATGCTGGCTGCTCCCTCTGCCTGGACTCCATAGACCTTGACGTTAGGATTGAGCGACTTGATGGCGAAAGCGACTCCCGAAATCAGTCCGCCGCCACCTACCGGCACTACCACAGCTTCTACATCAGGCAGCTGGTCGAGGATTTCCAGTCCGATGGTTCCCTGTCCGGCAATCACCTTTTCGTCATCGAAAGGATGCACGAAGGTATAGCCGTGCTCATCCTTCAGCTGCAGTGCCTTCTGGTAAGCGTCATCATAGACGCCCGGAACCAGGCAGACCTCTGCACCCAGACGCTTGGTAGCCTCTACCTTGGAGATAGGGGCACCCTCGGGCAGACAGATGAGGCTCTTCACTCCCATGGCGGTAGCGCCGAGAGCCACACCCTGTGCGTGGTTGCCTGCCGAACAGGCAATCACACCCTTCTCCTTCTCTTCCTGAGAGAGTTGGGAAATCTTATAGTATGCACCTCGAATCTTGAACGACCCCGTCTTCTGGAGGCATTCCGGTTTCAGATAAACATCACTATCTGGGTTGATTCTCGGTGTGTGAACCAGCTCAGTTTTTCTAATCACGTGGCTCAGCACGAAGCGGGCCTTGTAGAAATCGTCAAGTTGTAACATAATCGTTGATATGCTTTAATTCTGTTATCTGCCAGGATGATAGTTCCTGAGTGATTTTTGACTGCAAAGGTACTCTAAAAGGAAGAAAACACAAAATATTTCAATTTAATTTTTGTTATTCCCCTCAAGTTTCCTTAGTGGTTGGAGTAAGTATGTGGGAGCGATGGCCTGCTACATGCCGAAGTGCTCCAGCGCCGCAGCTACGCCGTCTTCCTCATTCGAGAGGGTGATGTAGTCGGCATCGGCTCTTACTTCCGGGGCAGCATTCGCCATGGCTACTCCCATGCCTGCAAGCTTGAGCATGCTCAGGTCGTTGTAGCCGTCGCCGAAGGCTATCATATCGGCAGGGGTGAGATTGATCTTCGCGAGGAGTCTTCTCAGCGACTGCGCCTTGTCGATTCCCTTAGGCACCAGTTCGAGGAAGAATGGGGCAGAGCGGAAGACATCCATCTTATCGCCCACCACATCCAGCAGTTCCTGTTCAGCCTTGAGCATATCCGATGGGTCGCCCGTCATGAGGAGCTTGGTAGGATGAGGCTCCAGTGCTTCGAGCAGATTCTCTACCTTGCGGATGTTCATCTTGTTGATGCGCGATTCTTCCTTCACATACTGATCGTCTGGCATTTCGGTGATGATTTCATTGCCGGCGTATCCCAGCAGGGCATGGCTCTTCTCTCGTGCGTACTTATATAATACAGGGATTACCTCATCTGGCAGAAACTGGGTAAAGAGTTTCTCGCCGGTCTGGGCATTCACGATGTTGCCACCATTATAGGAGAGGATATAGCCCCCTCGCTTCTGCAGTTCCAGGCATTCTGCCACCGGCTCGATGCCGTAGGTAGGGCGACCGGATGCAAGGATGATGACGGCTCCCTGGCTGGCAGCCTGGAGCAGTGCTTCGCGGGTTTTCGGGGTAACCACCTTCTCGTGGTTGGTCAGGGTGCCATCCAGGTCGAGTGCGATGGCACGGTAAGGAATCTGTCTTGCTTTTTCCATTGTTCTATGTGATTCTTTGTTTTTTATGCGTGCAAAGATACAATAATATTTTGAAAAATGGGACGTAAAGTGTATTTTTGCTAATTTTGTTCCCCAAAAGGTGGTCATTTGAACGAAATGACTCTGTTTTATCAGTGCTAAATGGTTTTTGAACGATAAGCACCTATCTTTTGTTGTTTGACATACACTATATTAGAAAATTATTGTTATCTTTGCACCGCAAATCATATAACAATAATAAATTTTAAACCTATCAATATGAAGAGATTAATTTCAGCAGTATTGCTTTCTGCTGCCGTGGCAATGCCAACAATGGCGCAGAAGCAGAAGACATTGGGCAATGGCTATCCATTCACTCAAGTACCATTCACCAGTGTGAAGATTTCACAGAACACTTTCTGGGGTGCCCGTCTGAAGGCTGCCCGAGAGGTAACCGTGCCATTGGCTTTCAGCAAGTGTGAGAGCGAGCACCGTTACAAGAACTTCGAGATGGCTGCCTATACCCTTCAGCATCCTAACCACCCGGGCTTGGATACCAAGGAGTGGGATGTAAGCAAGTTCATGGGCTTCTCTTTCGATGATACCGATGTTTATAAGACCATCGAAGGCGCCAGCTACATCCTCCAGACTTATCCGAACAAGAAGTTGAAGGCTTACATCGACAGCGTGCTCGATGTAGTAGCTGCTGCTCAGGAGCCAGATGGCTATCTCTATACCGCCCGTACCATCAACCCAAAGCATCCACACCAGTGGTCGGGAAATAAGCGTTGGGTCAAGGACGAGGAGGCGAGCCACGAGCTTTACAACCTCGGTCACATGGTAGATGCAGCCTGTGCTCACTATCAGGCTACGGGTAGCACCAAGTTCCTGAACATCGCCAAGCGCTATGCCGATTGTGTGGTAAAGGAGGTGGGACCTAAGCCAGGACAGGTTACCATCGTTCCGGGACATCAGATTGCAGAGATGGCTTTGGCTCGTCTCTATACCCTGACCGGTGAGAAGAAGTATCTGGATGAGGCTAAGTATCTGCTCGACTATCGTGGCAAGACTCATATCCGCAACCCATATTCTCAGAGTCAGGCTCCTATCCTGGAGCAGAAAGAGGCGGTAGGTCATGCGGTTCGTGCCGGATATATGTATGCCGGTATTGCCGATGTGGCTGCCCTGACCAAGGATTCTGCCTATATGAAGGTGATCGACCGCATTTTTGAAAACATCGTTGACAAGAAATACTATCTTACAGGTGGTGTAGGTGCCCGCCATGCCGGTGAGGCATTCGGTGATAACTATGAGTTGCCAAACATGACTGCCTACAACGAGACCTGTGCAGCCATTTCTATGGTTTACCTCTTCGAGCGCATGTTCCTGCTTCACGGCGAGAGCAAGTATATCGACTGCATGGAGCGTACCTTATATAATGGTGTCATCTCGGGTATGAGCATGGATGGTGGCAGATTCTTCTATCCTAACCCATTGTCTAGCGATGGCAAGTATAAGTTTAATGCCGATGGCAACACCACCCGCCAGCCTTGGTTCGGATGTGCCTGCTGCCCAAGTAACTTGTGCCGCTTCATCCCTTCTGTTCCAGGTTATCTCTATGGCGTGAAGGACAACAATATCTATGTAAATCTCTTTGCCGGCAATACATCTACCATCAAGGTGAATGGCAAGGATGTGGTTCTGGAGGAGACTACCGAGTATCCTTGGAACGGCGATATCAAGATTGCTGTGAAGAAGAGCGGCGTAAAGAATGCCAACCTCCTGGTCCGTATTCCTGGATGGGTTCGCAACCAGGTGGTGCCTAGCGATCTTTACAAGTATAGCGATGCCGAGAAGCCTGCTTATAGTGTAACCGTAAACGGCAAGGCTGTAGAGGCTGACCTCGATGCCAACAAGGGTTATCTGCCTGTCAAGAACATCCAGAAGGGCGATGTCATCCGCATCCACTTCGATATGCCGGTACGTACAGTAGTTGCTAATGACAAGGTAGCAGATGATAATGGTAAGGTTGCCGTAGAGCGTGGACCTTTGGTATATTGCGCTGAGGCTGTGGATAATCAGAACGAACCTGTGCTCCGTGCCGTCATGGCCAAGAAGCCTGCATTCTCGCTGGTAGATAACTACAGCATCGAGAATACAGAGACCAAGGGCGCTCCAGCCTTCTCGGTAAAGGCTATCCAGACCTCTTCTCAGGTGCTCGACCAGGCTGCTGATGGCACCGTTTCTGTCAAGAACCAGAAGCTCACCCTGATTCCTTACTATGCCTGGAATCATCGTGGTGCCAACCAGATGAATGTCTGGTTCTATCAGAATTTAAGTGTATTGGATAAGTAATAAGCAGTTTTATAAAATAAGAAAGCCTGGCAACCGTCATTGCCAGGCTTCCTTGTTAATATAGGTTAATCCCATTAAGAAAAACACTTCTTTTCCGTTTATGTTGTAGTTTTGAACAAATAAAACAAAAGAGAGCAAATGACAGAGAATGAATTCATCCATATCGTTCCGCAGTTGCGGCAGATAACCTTGCAGATCAGTCAAGGTTATGGTGTTGGCTGCGATGAGGCTGAGGATATAGCACAGGATGCGATGCTCAAGCTCTGGGCCATCAAGGATGATATTCAGTCTGCTGCTCATGCCAAAGGTTCGATGGGTTGCATCGCCAAGCATCTTTGCATCGACTTCTTTCGCAAGCGGAAGATGATTTCGATAGATGCCCAGCCTTTCGATAAGTCGCCTAGCCACTATGCGCCGCCCGATGTGGAAGTGGAAAACTCGGAGAACGAGCTGTGGCTGCAAAAACGCCTCAAGACTCTGCCCTCCAACCAATATGAGGTGCTTTATCTGCGACAGGTAGAGAAGAAAAGCTTTGAGGAAATAGCGCAAATCGTGGGCATCACCACAGAATCTGTATCCGTGTTGCTTTCGAGGGCAAGAAAGCAGATGTTGCAGGAAATCAGAAAAAGATGTCGATAGCCCTTATATATAAATAGGTATAATCAATAAAGGAGGAAACTGGATATGAACGAAAAAGAAAAGGACATACGACTGTTGCTCGACCGATTTATGGCTGGTGAGACTTCTTTGGAAGAGGAGGCTCTGCTAGGGGAGTGGTTTCGTCAGCATCCCGATGTGAGTGATGACTTGAAGGAATATCAGCTGATGTTTGGATATTTCGATGAGGGGATGCCCCTCGACTATGAGGCAGAGGAGCATGTAGAAAATGTTTATCCGAAGACTAAGGCACGAATGCGTCGCCTATGGTTGCCGCTTAGTTTGGCTGCATCCATCGCCCTGCTGATAGGGTTTGCTATTCCTTGGATAGGTCAACAGACAGGGCATCGGGACGATTCGAAAATGGCTCAACTCGATGGCAGAACGACTCAGGAGGATGTTGATGCTGCTGTTGTCCACGAGGAGAAATCGACAGATGCCAATCTTTCCATGCCTGAAAAGATAAAAAAGTCGGGTGATTCCGTATCTCCCAAGACAAGGAAGCACAAGCAGAGGCAATATCGTCAGCATCTGTTTGCTCCTGCTCCTCCAAAGCTTTGGATAGCTCAGAATATTGCTACCGATTCTTTGTTGACAGAGCCGGAAAAGCTTGCCGATGAGCATCTCCGGGAGATGGAGGCACAGCAGAACGAAATGTTCTTCAAACTCTATCTCGTCGATGCTCTTCAGACCCAGTCGCTCAATGCCGATATTGCCAGTGCCTCGTTCGAAGGCGAGGAGAATGTGCATGATGAGGACCATGTGAGTGATGACCAGGAGGTTTATTAACAAGAAACAATAAAAAGAAGAAGAATATGAAAACAACTTTTAAATTAGCATTTGTGGCTTGCCTGATGGTGCTCTCTTCGGCTTGCCATGCCCAGAAGCCTATACCGGCTATCGACCAGGCTTTTGATAAATTCGTACAGGATTTATTGCAAGACGACCTCGTTACTTCTTCCACGATGAATACCTATAATATAGGTATGATGAAGGGATTTGAGTTCGCTATTCCTGAGAGAAAGCAGAAAATGGTGGATACCTTTCAAAAGGCTTTATTGAGCAATAGTCGCCTCGCTTATATTAGTTTTACCAAGAAAGCGGGCTCTCTCAGTCTTGAAACGAATCGGGTGGGGTATGGCAAGGATAATTCCATGACTTACGAGTTTGGTACTCATAAAGACCGCAACTATAACCTGCAGTATTTCCGTGACAGCAAAGATTCTACCATGCGATATGTTTATGCCTTGGTATGGTATCAGGGAATGGATCGTTCGGTAAAGGGCAGTGTATATAAGTTCTACTCCAAGGATCCGCAAGCTTATAAGATGTCATTATCTTATAAGATGAATGCTGTTCAAGGTTTGGATTCTCTTGTTTACCTGGGCAACGTCAAGTATAACAGGAATCTGGCTCGCAGTTATGACTTGGAGATGACTCCGCCAAAGGATGCGGCTGAGTTTATGGTGCAACTCAACACGCTCCGTGCTGCCTTTAAGAATGCCAGTGATCAATACGCTTATTTGGGAAATCAGGTAACTCGACGTACCCTCCAGACGGGTGTAGCCAACAAGATAGTCAAGCTCTGTAAGGGCTATGGCAAGTTGCTGAATGCCGATGAGAAGAAATTCTGCGCCACTTCGCTGAATAAGATGAAGAAGGATACAGACGATGAATATCTGCAGAACCTTCTGGAACTGACTGCCAATTCTTTGAGGAAGTAGTAAGTTCTGGAGGTATAAACTGAGGAAAAAGTGAAACTCTCTCTCTTAAAATACCGGTTCGTGGAAACGAGGTAAGAATAAAGCCTTCTATCGTCAGATTGCCGTTGCAATCGATGATAGAAGGCTTCTTATTTAATAACTAAAAATTAATCCCATTCAGGATTCTGCTTCAAGACACCCTGTGACAAGTCGATTTCCTTTAGAGGAATAGCCCACAGGTAATCGCGGTTAGGATTGAACTTGCGAGTCTCTATCAGAATCTTCTTTCCGTCAGGATCGATGCCATATACAGGCTTGGTAACATCCTTCTCTGTTGTCCTGTAGCTGCGGGTATCGAAGAGATGGATTCCCTCGAATGCCAATTCCAGACGGCGCTCCAGGCGGATGGCATCGCGCATCTGATCCTTGCTGAGACCCTCTTCCAAACCAGGAAGGTTCACACGCTGGCGAATCTGGTTCACTGCATCATAAACCTTGGCATCTGGAGCAGAAAGGTTCTCATTGCGTGCCTCGGCATAAGTGAGCAGCACCTCTGCATAGCGGATGTAGATGAAGTTGGTCCAGTCGTAATTCTGGATTCCATAGTTGTCTGGATTGATGTACTTGCGCATGCTGTATCCGGTACGGGTATGGCTGCCGTCACCCATATGCTTGTTGTTGAATGTCATCGGACCACAGGTGGTTCCTGGCCAGAAGATAGAGTAAGCCAATCGTGGATCGCGGTTCTCGAATGGCTTGGCCGGGTTGTAGAGTGGAGACTCTGTGATAGACTTACCATCGGTACATGGATAAGCATCCACCATATCCTGGGTAGGTGACAAAGCCTCCCAACCACCAAAGTCGCAAGGTGAGAAGAACAGACCAATCACGCTACCCTCGTTGCCATCCTTTGGATTCTCGACATACTCACGGTCGAAGAGAATCTCGTTGCAGGTTTCTGCTACAGGCTGGAACAGGTCGCCGTAGTTAGGGTACAGACCAAACTTGCCAGTCTGCATCACCTGTTCGGCTGCAGCTTCAGCCACATCATACTTGTGGTTGTAGAAAGCCATACGGGCTTTCAGGGCGTAGCAAGCACCGGCACTAGCCTTGCCATGGTCGGCAGCAGTACGGATTACCGGCAGGTTAGGAGCCGCCTTATCCAGGAGCTTCACAACATATTCGTAGGTCTCTTCAGCAGAACTGCGGGCTGGAAGTGGCTCGTTCAACTGCAGAGGATGATCCAGGATAGGCACGCCGCCCATATACTTCCACAGGTTGTGATAAGCGAAAGCCTCGAGGAACTGCACCTCGGCAGTAAGCTGCGCCTTTGCCTTCTCGCTCATGGAAACTTCTCCGATGTGCTCGTAGAATATCTGGCAGCGGCGGATGGTCTCGTAAGCTGCCTGCCAGAGCTGCAGGAAGTGAGGGTTGCTCGATACGGCTGTACCGGCTGACAAGACTCCCTGCTCTGCACCTACGTGAACCGGGATGGCATTGTCTGTATAGCAGTCGGTCATGATAGTATGGTTCTCCGGCTCTATCAGATAGAGGTAGATACCTGTTGCATATTTGTTTGCATCATCCGCAGTCTTCCAGAAAGATACGTCAGACAGCTGGTCTTTTGGGTTTCTCTCCAGGAAGCTATCGTTGCAAGAACTCAATCCCAGACCGCAGGCAAGGATCAGTCCACTCAAAAAATGATATTTCAATTTCATAATCTACTCGTTTTTAAAAGGTTACATTAACTCCGAATGAATAATTTCTTGTAAGAGGATAGTAGTTGCCTGATACTGCCTCTGGATCTACGCCGTCGAAGCTGGTGATGGTAAACAGGTTGTCGATACTACTGTATATTCTCAATCGGCTAATGCCATATTTAGATGTCAGCTGCTTAGGAAGGGTATAACCCACCTGCAGGTTTCTCAACTTGGCATAAGATGCATCCTGAACCCAGAAGCTGGAAGTTACTCGGTTCTGAGAATCCTTCATTGACAAGCGTGGGTAAGCGGCATTCGGATTAGGATTGCTCTCGGTCCAGCGGTTCATGTGAATATCGGTCACCTTACCGCCATTGTAGAATGCATATCTGATTTCTGGCACTGGCATACCCTTTACGTCGGCTGCACCCTGGAGCAAGGCACTCATATCGAAGTTCTTGTACTGAACAGAGAAGTTCAGACCGAAGTTGATCTTTGGGAAGTAAGAACCCAATACCTTACGGTCGCGGCTATCTACTGAGCCGGAATCGTCCAGGTCACGATACTTCAAATCACCAGGCATTGGAGCTCCGGTAGCCTGAGAAACATGATTCTTCACGTCGGCTTCATCCTTGAAGATGCCATCGCATACGTAGCCATAGTAAGCCCACAAAGGATCACCTACCGACTGTCCTGGAGTGTCACCACCCTTCAGGTCGAGAATCTTGGTGGATACACGGCTGAAGTTGGCGCCTACATTGTAGGTCCAGTCACCGATGCGGTTGTTATGACCTACCTGCACTTCGAAACCGGAGTTGCGAACCTTTCCGGCATTCTGCATTGGAGCACCTACACCCAGTGTATAAGGGATAGGCAACTGCAGGAGGATGTCGCGGGTTTCCTTATGGAAATAGTCGAAGCCGAAGGTGAGCTTGTTGCCCAGGAAGGTAGCGTCGATACCGAAGTCGTACTGGCTGGTCTTCTCCCAGGTCAAGTCTCTGTTAGCCAGCGTGCTGGCGATGGAAATACCTGGATACAGGGTGTTGCCGAAGCTGTAGTCGTAACCATACTCGTAGGTAGTCTGGTAAGGATAGTCGGAGCTTACGGTGTCCTGGTTACCCAGGAGACCCCATGAACCGCGGAGCTTCAGGTTATCTACCCAAGAAACATTAAACCAGGATTCCTCTGAGATTCTCCATCCTACAGAGAATGATGGGAAGGCACCGAAGCGCTTGTTCTTTGGGAAACGGGAAGTTCCGTCATAGCGAAGGTTTGCCTCGAACAGGTAACGGTCATCGTATGAATAGTTCAGACGGCCGAATACGGAACGCAGAGAGTATTCTGTCTCTGTACCGTAAGTGGTCTGAGTGGTCACTTCACCGGCATTGATCTGGTCGAGTGTATTTGAGTTAGGCAGGTTCTTTCGTGATGCCTGCAGATAGCGCATCTGGTTGTAAATCTGAGAGTAACCCAGCAATGCGCCTACGGTATGCTTACCGAAGGTCTTGTTGTAGTCCAGATATGCCTGGAGATTCAGTTCCACCTTCTTGGCGTCATACTCTGTCAGCTGGTTCTGGGTTGTCTTGACAGGAGTATCTGAATCTGCTGTGTAGAAACTCTGGGTATATAAATGGGTAGGATTGTCCAGCAGGTTGAATGTGGTGGCAGCAATACCACGCAACTTCAAGCCGTCGATGATGTCGAGATCCATTCCCAGGCTACCCTGGAAGTTGTTGTTGATCTGCTTGCTGGTTCCGCCGTTTCGGGCAGAAGCTACAGAGTTATGCTCGTTCTTGAACAGGGCATAGTTGCCGTTCTTGAACTGGATAGGAGTAACCGGAGTCTCGCGGAATGCGTAGTGCATCAGGTTGTTGATGCCTTCTGCTGGAGCAGTCATCACGCTGCGATATACTGCCATGTTGGTAGTAACCTTCAGGCGCTTGTTGATGTAAGCCTCCAGGTTGGCACGTACATTGAACTTGTTGTAGTTGGTATTCTCTATCAAACCGTCCTTGTCGTGGTAGTTGATAGCCAGAGAGTAGGTAATCTTGTTGCTACCGCCCTTGATGCTTAGGTGATGGTTGTGGAAGAGTCCGTTCTCGCTCAGCAAGGTACCCAACCAGTCGGAGTTGGCATAATGATCCGGGTCAGAACCATCCTTGAATTTCTTCAGGGCTTCCTGACTGTAAGGCTCGTTCAATCCGTCGTTTCTGTATGCTTCGTTCATCAGGGTTGCATAGTCGTATGAATCGAGGAACTTAGGCATTCGGGTTGCACTCTGCCAACCTACGTATCCGTCGTAGGAAACGATGGCGCGGCCACGTGAACCCTTCTTGGTGGTAATCAGAATCACACCGTTTGCCGCACGCACACCATAGATGGCAGAAGCTGCAGCATCCTTCAGGATAGAGATGTTCTCGATATCGTTAGGATCCACGCTGCTCATGGTAGATTCCACACCGTCGATGACAACCATTGCACTGGCGTTACCCATGGTTCCGAGACCACGTACACGCAGCAGACCGCCGTCAGCACCCGGCTGACCGCTGTTCTGGATAACGGTAACACCCGGCATCTGACCAGCCAGCATGTTGGTTACGTTGGCGCTGGTACGGTTGACCAGCTTATCTGATGAAATGGTGGCAATGGCACCTGTGAGGTTTACTTTCTTCTGGGTACCATAACCTACAACTACGATTTCTTCGATAGCTTCGGTATCTTCCTTCAGTTCGATGTTGTACTCATTGGTAGAGCCTACGGTTACGAGGATGTCTTTGAAACCGATATAGGAAATTTTGAGTTTTACACCCGGACGTGCATTCAGAGTGAAATGACCGTCCAGATCGGTGATGGCAGCATTGGTTGTACCCACTTCGAGCACGGTTGCACCAATCACAGGCACACCACGGCTATCGGTTATGGTACCTGTAATCTGCTTGCCTTTCTGCTGGGTAGCCAGTTCAGTTGCATTAGATGCATTAGAAGGCATAGGAAAAGCGATTCCACCCAAAAAGATCATACACGCACACAGAGAATAGCTTCTGAGAAGCCTTAAATTCTCCTTCTGTTTTTTCTTTTCGTTCTTCATATCATAAAGTTTAGAGTTTTTAGAGCCCCTTTTTATTAGGACTGCAAAATTGTTATATTATAGATAGGTAAAATTTGAACCAGTGAGGGCTGATCATACCAAGTCGTTTAGAGATGTAGGTCTGTCCTTCGTGGTTTTTAATTTTGTTTAAGTGGGGGAAAATATACACAAAACTTTCGTTCTTTTTGCATTTTTATGTAGAAAAAGTCTTTGGATTGTCTATATTTAACGTTTGATAACATTAAAGTGTCAAGGAAACCCACTTATGGCTGATAATTTTGTGGGATGATTGCCGAATATCTTCTTCTAATGGAAATAGTATTTCCTTCACGATCAACATGTTTTTATCATTAGGGAAAATCTTCGTTCAAAAGTGTTGAATGTACGTTCAACGTCGCTGAACGGCGGTTCAACGTCGCTGAATGGCGGTTCAACGTCGCTGAACGGAGATTTTCCCTAATAACAATTACTTTTTCCTCTAGGCTTTTGGAGTTTTTAGATACGGAATAAGTCATCCATAGTGATAACTTTCTGTATTCTTCCTGCATACTCATTGAACTTCAAACCGTATGTTGTGATGAGTGTCAGGTGAAGGGCATTCTTGCATCGGGTTTCTTCCTGAAATGTGCTGAGCTTATGGCGCAAGTTCTTGTCGTAGCTGGCGTTGATGGAGAAGTCATCTTCGCAAAACTTCATTTCGCAGATATTACAGATGTGGTCTGCCCGTTCGATAACCAGGTCTATCTGTGCTCCATCCTTTTCTTTTCTGCTCTTCCATGGGCTTGATTCAGTCTGTACTCCGCTAATGCCAAGCGCCTGTTTGATTTGTGGCAAATGGTAGATGCAAAGTGATTCGAAGGTGAAGCCTCGCCAAGCCGTAAGGGAGGGTGTCAGTAAATTATCCTGCCAAAAGCTGGGATTGGTAGTCTTCTTGCCATCAATGAAGGAGAGATAGAATTTGCTGTAGAAGTCGGTAAGACGATAGTAAACCTCTCTCTTCGGATAGTCGTATTTGATATACGAGGTGATGAAGTCGCTCACTTCCAGAGTCTTCAGAGTTGTGGAGAGACCGCCACCGTCTGCAAGATTCGTCAGTACCTGTATCTCTTTTCTAGTGTACCCTTGTTGCTTTTTTGCCAGTAATCGTACAATCTTCTTGCAGTCTTCTGCATTGGTAAAGAGAGAAGAGTAGAGACGGTCGAATTCTAACTTGAGTTTGGCGTTTGGCTCGAAGAAGAGGCGGTCTATGTTTTGCGCCAGGCTCTTTCCCTTTTGGAGCATAGATATATAATAAGGTATGCCACCAGTAGCCATATAGCATTGTACCTGGTCGAATTTAGACATTACGATATGGTTTGCCTGGTAAAATCTCTCACATTCTCCCAAGGTAAAAGGGCGGAGCTTGATTTCATCTGTAGTTCGATCGAAGAGTCCTCCCTTGTTGTTGAGGAGTTTGTCTGAAATCCAAGAGGTAGCTGAGCCACAGACGATGAGCATTAAGTTCTCCTTGCCTGCTCCCCATCCATTCCAAAAATGTTCCAAGGCGGTAATGAAGCCAGAACGGGGTGTATCCATCCATGGAAGTTCGTCGATGAATACAACTTGTCGCTTCTTGGTGTCTTTTTTTTCCAGCAAGGATATGAGCGCATCAAATGCTTCCAGCCAGTCGGTTGGAACTCGTTTGATATCGCTGCCATACTTGATGAGCGAAGAGTAGAAATTGCTAAGTTGCTGCTCCTTCAGTTTCTTGCCTTGTAATTCGTATGGCGAGAGTCCTGTGTGGTAGAATGCAAACTTGTCGCCTAACAATTCTCTTATCAGAAAGGTCTTGCCGACTCTTCTTCTACCATAAACTACTGCAAAAACAGGTTTGTTTGTTTGATATAGAGCCTCAATCTCCTTGATTTCAGGCTCTCTTCCTATAATCTCTTGTGCCATAATGATGTCGTTATTTTGCTGCAAAGATACAAAAAATATCGTTTCGCGCAAAATAATGAGTCACTATTTTGCGCGAAACGGGGTGAAAAGGTCATTTCGCGCAGAATAGTGATAGGAAAATCGCATTTATTAGTCGTGGAAATGTGCGGGAAAACAATGGATTTCCACGACTAATCATGCTAATTGACGTTTTTCAGTTTCTCAGCATACTCCTTTGGGAAGATGCCGAACTCCTTCTTGAAGCATTTGGAGAAATACTTCGGAGTGTTGAAGCCCACCTGGGTTGCCACTTCGCTGATCAGAATGTTAGGGTTCGACCGGATGATGCGCTGAGCTTCCTTCAGGCGGATGCTGGTGATGAAGGCAATGACCGTTTGCCCTGTTGTGGCTTTCACCTTATTATATAGGGTGGATTCGCTCATCACCATATCCTTGGCAAAAGAATCGCGGTTGTAATCGCCATCTGCAAGATGTTGCATCACTACCTCTGTGGCACGAGTGATGAATGCCTGATCTGGGTTGCTCAAATGTAACGCAGTCTGTGTTTCGCTCTCCGTGCTGGTTTGGAGCGAAACTTCTGCCTGAATCTTCTCTATCATCTTCTTGCGGTTGGCAAGAAGGGCATTGATCCGGACTTCCAGCTCCTCAAACTTGAAAGGCTTGGTGATGTAGGCATCTGCTCCTGCGGCATAAGCCTCGGTCTTGTCCTCTTCCTTGTTCTTGGCGGTGAGTAGGATGATAGGCAGCTGCCAGAAACTCTTGTCAGACTTCAGCTGCTTGGTCAGTTCGATACCATCCATGATTGGCATCATCACGTCGCTCACCACGAGGTCGAGTTTCTCCTTCATGATGATGTTCATCGCCTGCTTTCCGTTCTTTGCCGTAAACACATGATAGTTCTTGCTCAATACCTGCAGCATCAGGGCGAGCAGTTCCTCGTTGTCCTCAACCACCAGAATTTTGCTCGCATTCTTTCTGATGAAGATGCTCTGGTGGACAGGTGCCAGCTTAGGTTTGTCTTCAGAAGCAGGTTGGAATTCTAGCCTCGTTTCCTGGCTTGCCTGTCTGATGGCTTCCCGATTTACTGCATTTGTTTTTTCAGAATTGTCTATTTCATCTGGTGCATACGCACTTTTTCTGATAGGCAGGGTGATGGTGAAGGTAGTGCCTTTGCCTTCCTGACTTTCACATTGGATATCGCCATGATGCAGTTTCACCAGGTCGTGGGTCAGCGACAGTCCGATGCCGGTTCCCGGCATGTTCTGCTTGCGGTAGTCGCCATCGAAGAATCGGGTGTAGAGATGCTTCATCTTCTCCTTCGACATACCGATGCCATTATCGGCGATGGTGATGACCGCCTGATCCTTGCTGAGGCTGAGCGATACATCAATCTTTCCTCCCACCTTATTATATTTAATGGCGTTGGAGAGCAGGTTGTAGATGATCTTATCCATCTTGTCGGCATCAAACCATGCCATACCTTCAGCCTTCGGCTTCTCCAGGGATAGGGTAACCTGCTGGTGTTCAGCCATCGGACGGATATTCTCGCAAGCTTCTTCTATGAACGAAACCAGGTTTCTGCGGCTCACGAGCAGATGCAACTGTCCTGCCTGCGACTTTCTCACTTCCAGGATCTGTCGCAGGAGTCGGGTGGTGCGGTTGATGTGGCTGTCTATCACCAGATAATCTTCCTCATACTGTGGCGCTCTTTCCTTGAGCTTGTAGATGGTGGCAGAGATGACGGTGAGCGGGGTGAGCAGCTCGTGGGTGATATTGGTAAGGATAACTCCCATCTGCAGGCTGTTTCTGGTCTTCACCCGCTCCTTATACCATCGTGCCGCAGCAAAGATGCCGCCTATCAGCATCAGGATATAGAGCATGAAGGCTATTCTGGATGCATACCATGGCGGCAGCACCTTGATGGTGATGGTGTAGGGCAGTTCCTGCCACTGACCATAGCTGTCGGTGGCCTTCAGACGCAATCTGTAGGTTCCTGCGCTTAGGTTCTGGAAGGTGGCTTTGTGAACATCAGGCTTGCAGTATTGCCAGTCTTCATCATAACCTTCCAGCTGGTAGGCATAGACATTCTTGCTGGCATTGCCGTAAGTGAGGAGTGCAAACTCGATATCAAACTTCTTCACCTTTGCCGGTATGGTAATCTCCTGGGTATAGTGAGGCATTTCTTTCGAAATGTCACTTTTGAGAACAGAGTCCAGCATGGCAAATGGCACGTCGTCTATTAGCAAGTCGGTAATGATGAGCTTGCTGTTCTTCTTGTGATGCTTCATTCCCATAAGAGGAGATGGAGTGAAGGAGAAGAAGCCTGTTCTGCCGCCGAAGAAGATTTCCTTGCCAAACTGATAACTGGCATCCGCCGAAAAATGGACTTCTCCCAAACCGTCTTCCCGGGTAAAGTAAGTGATGTTGCGCAAGTCTTCCGCATCCTGACTTTTCCAGGTAATATAAGCCAGAGACTTGTTGAGCGCTACCCAGATATTGCCGAAAGCATCGCCTTCTATGGAGAAGGTCTGGTCATCCGGAAGATGAATCTTTCTGTTCTGGTATTCAAAACGGTCTTTCACCTTATTATATAGGAAGAGTCCGCCACTGTTTGATATCGCCCAGAGTCTGCCCTGCTTGTCCTCCATACATTTCTGGGCATCATTGATGGCAAACAGCTGGTTTCTAAAGCTGTATTGCTTGTATTTCAGCGATCGGATGTTCTTGGGATTTCCCGAAATGCGGATGATGCCTTCATTATCGGTAGAGACCCAGATGTTGCCCTGCCTGTCCTGGCAAATGTTACGGATGTCGCAGCTGCTGAAGTCGTTCTTACCTTCTTTCATGGTCAGGAAGTAGCCTGTATTGTCTGGATACACGATACTCATACCATTGCGGCTTCCTATCCACATGGTTTTATCCTTTGATTCGAAAACAGCATTGACAAAGTCTTCTTGGATGTATTTGGTATTGCTGCGATTCAGTTCGAAGGCATTTCCCTCCTTTGGTTTGACTACGACACCATAGTTGTTGATGGCAAACCAGATTTCCCCATTGCTTCTTTTGGCAATGCTGGTGATACTCGTGGTTAGCGTATAGTCGTGCAAACTGCCAAAACCTGGAATTTCACTATTATAATAGGTGGCACCGGTGTATCTGTTGTAGAGCGCTACTCCGTATGGGTTGAGCCCCAGCCAGAACCATGCTCCATCGGTGGTTAGTATGGCATTCACGTAGTTGATGGTAGGGGCATTCTGAAGATTTCCCAAATGCCACTGTCTGAAGAGAGATGGTGGGGTGGTAATCTGCAAGACTCCATCATTCTGCGTACAGAGCCAGATATTTCCCGCTCCATCCGTGCTGATATCATTGCAGTAGATGAGAGGGTTGCCGCCAATTTGAGTATATTTGCTCCAGCCTGCTTGTGGCTGATCTTCATCTAAATAGCAGATACCTTCTCTGGTACATGCCCATAGAGTATTGGTGGTAGGGTCTTCTACGAATTTATAGAAGATGTCGAAGTTGTTGGTGGCGTATGGATATTGATGATACTGCGGATTCTTCTGATTGTCCGGATTGCTGATGCACAGCACTCCGTACCCCCACGTTCCTACCCAGAGACGATGGTTTCTGTCGAAAAAGAGCGAGTAGGCTGAATTCATGTCATTCAGCTTCGGATAGCTTCGGAATACGTTGCTGCCACGTTTCAGACGCATCAGTCCGGAAGACCAGGTACCGATGAGAAGGTCGCCGTTTTTGTCTTCAGTTACACATTTTACGCTGAAAGAATTGAGGCGCTGTTTCTTTCCGTTTTCATCGATGCGCCAGGCATTCCTGGAAGTATAGGTATAGAAGGATTCATTTTCCGGATTGAAATAAGATAATCCTCCATCTGTACCAACCCAGAGTGTACCATCTTTCGAAACAAAGAGATGGTAGATGATTCTCTGATCTTCGCTTGGCAGGAAATAGGTCTTGAAAACGCCAGTCTTCCGGTTTATCTTTACCAGACCGTTTCGGGTTCCCAGCCAGAGGTTCTGCTCGTGGTCTTCTGCCATGGAACGGATGTCGTTGTTGGGAAGAATACCTGGAGAAAGTGCATTCGATTTGTACGATTTCACTGTATAGCCATCGTATGATTTGAGTCCGGAATTGGTTCCCACCCACATCATTCCTTCGCTATCTAGTATCATGCAATGGCTTTCAGACGCTGGCGAAATGTTAAAAGATGCAATGCTGCGGTATGGAAATGTTTCCGCTTTAGCAATGATGCAGCACACAAAAGTCAGTATCAAATATATTGTTCTCATCTCGATTATTAGTATTTCTTTGTATTTTGGGTACAAATTTACAGCTTTTTCCCGAATTTTTCCCTTATTTTCCCGAATTTTTCCCTAATATATGATAAAAAAGACCGAATTTTGCAATTGTGAAGCAATAAAAGTTGCCTTGGCGAGAGCGAAGGCGGCACTTTACATTTTTTACATAAACAGTATAATATAAACTAACAAATTAAAATACAACTTAAAATGGAAAATCTTAAGCTAATAACATCGTCTAGAAGATTGATGGCTTTGGCAGCTTTGGCAACTGGCGTTGCTTTGCCTCCACAATCTATCATGGCAGCTTCTACAGCTCAGGTTGTTCAGCAGTCGGGTGTCGTTAAAGGTCAGGTTCTTGATCCTTCTGGTGAGCCGGTAATCGGTGCTACCGTAAAGGTTAAGGGTTCCAAGACGGGTACTGTTACCGATATTGATGGTAACTTCTCGCTCAGTGCTGCTCCAGGTGCTATGGTCGAAGTGTCTTATATAGGTTATAAGACCATGACGGTAAAAGCTGGTAATGGTCCGTTGAACGTTACTTTGGAAGACGACAATCAGGCTTTGAGTGAAGTAGTTGTCGTAGGTTTCGGTACTCAGAAGAAGGTAAACCTCACTGGTGCTGTCTCTGTAATCGACAGCAAGGAGATTGCTTCCCGTCCTGTTGCCAATGCTACCCAGGCATTGCAGGGTCTGGTTCCTGGTTTGCAGATTTCCAGCTCGTCTGGTTCTATGGATGCTACTCCTAATGTAAATGTACGTGGTACTACTACCATTGGTGAGGGTTCCAAGGGTACTCCATTGATCTTGATTGATGGTTCTGAGGGTGATTTGAATACCATCAACCCACAGGATATCGAAAGTGTATCTGTATTGAAGGATGCTGCTGCATCTTCTATCTATGGTTCCCGTGCACCTTTCGGTGTAATCTTGGTTACTACCAAGAAAGGTAAGTCGGGTAAGGTTACTGTCAACTATAACAACAGCTTCCGTTTCAGCGGTATGATTCGTGGCAAGCACATGATGAACTCTGTTGACTATGCAGCATGGGTAAACGATGCTCATACCAACGGTGGTAGTGGTGTGTTCTTCGATCAGGAGCGTATGGATAAGATCGTGGCTTATCACAATGCCACTCCTGTAGGTCCTGGTACCCGAAAGGATGCCAATGGTAACCTGCTCTATGGTATCGATTCCAGCAACGGTACAACATGGAATGATGGCTACGGCTTTGGTGTAGATGATGTAGATTGGTATGATGCCTTGTATAAGAGCACAGCCTTCTCTCAGGAGCATAACGCAAGTGTGAGCGGCGGTAATGATAAGTTTAATTTCTATGCTTCTTTCAACTACCTGCACAATGGCGGTTTCATGAAGCTGGATAAGGATAAGAACGACCGTTACAATACGGCAGCTAAGATTGGTGCGCAGATTACCGATTGGCTGCATCTGGATTACTCTACCCGCTGGACCCGTACCGATTTCCAGCGCCCTGCTACTTTGACCAACAGTCTGTATCAGGACTTGGCACGTCAGGGTTGGCCAGTATTGCCTTTGCAGGATCGCAACGGTTACTATTATTCTGCACCTTCTCCAGCCCTCGGTCTGGCTACAGCAGGTAAGGATACCAAGGAACGTGACATCCTGAACCAGCAGGTGAATCTGTTGATTGAGCCTATCAAGAACTGGAGAACTCATATCGACTTCACCTATCGTTCAGAGAATACTGCACGCCACTGGGACAAGAAGATGCTCTACAACCATGATGTTGCCGGCAATCCTATCGTTTACGACAATGGTTCCAATGTGCATGAGGATGAATATAAGGAGAACTACTATAACTTCCAGGCTTATACCGAGTACAACTTCTCTCTGGCTAAGAAGCATAACTTCCACGTAATGGGTGGTTTCCAGGCAGAGCAGTTGAGAAAGACCGAATTCGGTCTGCAGCGTGATGGTGTCTTGGATGAGTCTCGTCTGGAGGTGGATCTGACCAATGGCTTGAGCTACGAAGGTAAGGAAATCGTTCCTTCCGTGAATGGTGGACGTAACCAGTGGCAGACAGCCGGTTTCTTCGGCCGCTTGAACTACAACTATGATGAGAAGTATCTTTTCGAGTTCAATATCCGTCATGACGGTACTTCCAAGTTCCGCAGAAACAACATGTGGAAGACCTTCCCATCCTTCTCTTTGGGTTGGAACATCGCTCACGAGAACTTCTGGAAGCCATTGGAGAATACAGTAAATACCTTGAAGCTCCGTGCATCTTACGGTTCTTTGGGTAACCAGAATATTGATAACTGGTATCAGACCTATTCTACAGTAGCTTATAATTCTGTCGCAGGTGCCTGGCTTCAGGGAGGCAAGAAGACCAATATTACTGCAGCTCCAGGTCTGGTTTCTGCAGCCTTGGGTTGGGAAAAGGTAGAAAGCTATGATGTCGGTCTCGACTGGGGTGCTTTCAACAACCGCCTGACTGGTTCCTTCGATTACTATGTACGTAATACCAAGGATATGGTAGGTCCTGCTCCTGAGTTGCCTGCACTTTTGGGAACTGCTGTTCCTAAGACCAACAATACCGACCTCCGTACCACTGGTTGGGAGTTGCAGATTGGCTGGCGCGATCATCTGGAGAATGGCTTGAACTATGGTGTAACATTCAATGTTTCAGATGCTCAGGCTAAGGTAACCCGTTATCCAAACAACCCTACAGGTTCCTTGTCTAGCTATATCGAGAACCGCAAGGTAGGCGAAATCTGGGGTTATGAAACCATCGGAATTGCCAAGACTAATGATGAGATGAACCAGCATCTGGCTACCTTGCCAAATGGTGGACAGAGCCAGCTTGGCGACAAGTGGGCTGCTGGTGATATCATGTACAAGGATCTGGATGGCGACGGCAAGATTTCCAATGGCAGCAATACTTTATCAGACCATGGCGACCTGAAGGTTATCGGTAACAATACTCCTCGTTATCTCTTCGGTCTTGATCTCACCGCCAGCTGGAAGGGATTTGACTTCCGTGCATTCATGCAGGGTGTCATGAAGCGTGATTATAATGTGAATGGTTCATGGGGTGCGAGAGAATATCTGTTTGGAGCTACCAACTCTGGTGTATGGTGGGCAGCAGGTATTACCGGCGTTCAGGACTACTTCCGCGATTCTGAAACATGGTCTGTCAAGAATGGCTACGAATCAGAGAATCTGAATGCCTATCTGCCACGTCCACAGTACAGCGAGAAGAACATCCATACCCAGACACGCTATTTGCTCAATGCAGCTTATTTGCGTATGAAGAACCTTCAGATTGGCTATACCTTGCCACAGAGCTTGGTTTCTAAGGCAGGTTTGGGCAATGTCCGCTTCTTCGTTTCAGCAGAGAATTTGTTCACTATCACCGATCTTCCAAGTCAGTTCGACCCAGAGACCATCGATACCGCTTATGGTAATGGTTATCCTCTCTCTCGCACTTTCTCTTTCGGTGTTAACGTTACATTATAATTAAAAGGAGATATTAATATGAAATTCAAACATATAGCACTTATGTCATTGGCACTTGCTGCATCTTTCTCTTCTTGTAGTGATTATCTGGAGCAGGAGCCACCATCAAGCTTACCTTCTGATGGATTCTTTACTTCAGAGGCAAAGGTGAAAGCTGCTGCCGATCAGTTCTATGGTGATGTCTTGCCAGGGCACGCCAACTGGAGCTACGGTCTTTATGCCGGCGATGTGAATACCGACAACCAGATCAACTGGAATGGTGATGGCAAGTTTGCCACAGGACTTTGGAAAACAGCCAATGATAACGGCAACTGGTCTTGGAATAATATCCGCAACATCAATTACCAGCTCAATTCTATCCTCGAGGCTCAGAAGGCTGGTAAAATCTCTGGTAGTGAGGCTATCATCAACCAGTATATCGGTGAGATCTACTTCATGAGAGCATACTGCTACTTTGATATGTTGCAGAAGTGGGGCGACCTTCCTATTGTAACCGAGGCATTCCCTGATAATGAGGAAATCCTGGTGGCTGCCAACAAGCGTCAGCCTTGCAACGAGGTGGCTCGTTTCATCATGGAAGACCTGGACAAGGCTATCTCGCTGATGCAGGATGGTTTTGACAAGAACCATACCCGTATCTCTCCAGATGCAGCCCGCCTGTTCAAGAGCCGTGTAGCTCTCTACGAGGGTTCTTGGCTGACTTATTTTGCCGGCACAGCTTTCGTTCCTAACGGCGAGGGATGGCCAGGCAAGGCTAAGGAGTATAATGCCAACTATCAGTATCCTACAGGTTCTGTTGATGCTGAGGCTAAGTATTTCCTGCAGGAGAGTGCCAAGGCTGCCGAAATGGTAGCTGACAAGTATAAGGATCAGTTGATGGTGAACACCGGTACTATTCCTCAGAAGGAAGGTGATCCTCAGAACCCTTACTTCAATATCTGGGGTACTACAGATATGTCGGGTACACCTGAGGTTATCCTTTGGCGCCAGTATAGCAAGGAGTTGGGTGTAGTCAATAATGTGGAGGTTGGTGTCCAGCATGGAGACTTTGGCGTAGGTCTCACCCGCTCTATGGTAGAGGGCTATGTGATGAAGGATGGTAAGCCTATCTATAATTCAGCCTATACCTATAGCGACCAGACTATCGCCGATGTAGCTACCAATCGTGACCCTCGTCTCACCATCTTCCTGAAGGTTCCTGGACAGAAGAATGTATTCAAGAATATGTCTGCTTCAGAGGATCACTATGTCATCGACGAGCCATATCCAACCATTACCACACGTAATGCCGAGAATGACTATTCTACAGGTTATGCAATCCGTAAGGGTGGTACCTTTGATAAGGCTAATACAGGTAATGGTAACTGCTACAATGCAGCTGAAATCTTCCGTGCTACCGAGGCACTGCTGAACTACATGGAGGCTGAGTATATGTTGACCAACAGTCTTTCTGGCAAGGTTCTGGAGTATTGGAAGGATGTACGTAAGGCTGCCGGCTTCACAGGTGATGCTGTTAACCCACAGGTTACCATCGATGCTACAGAGATGAGCAAGGAAACTGCCGACTGGGGTTCTTACTCTGCAGGCAAGCAGTTGACCGATAAGATTCTCTACAATATCCGTCGTGAGCGTCGTTGCGAGTTGATTTCAGAAGGTCTTCGTGGTATGGATTTGCAGCGCTGGCGTTCATACGATCAGTTGATGACAACTCCTGCTCACATGGAGGGTATTCATCTCTGGAATACTCCAATGCAGAGCTGGTATAACAACTTGAATGCCGATGGCTCTTCTAATGCCAACGTATCAAGCTCTTCTCTGAGCGAGTACTATCGTCCATTGGAGGTGAACATGACAGCTACCAACAGCTACAAGGATGGTTTCACCTGGCACATGGCTCACTATCTGCAGCCACTTCCTATCAAGCAGTTCCTGCTTACAGCAAGTGATTATTCTTCTGTAGAGAAGAGTCCATTGTATCAGAACCCATATTGGCCAACATCAGCAGGTCAGTCAGCAGAGAAGTAATCTTATAGGCTAAATAAGTATTCTAATAAATAAAGGCTCAGATGAAATTGTCCATTGATGGATAATCTCCTCTGAGCCTTCATTGATTCTGTGAAAATATAAAAACCTGTACGGGCATATTGGGTAATTTCAACCGTACAGTTAGCATTATTTTTCCTGCATTTTCTCGATTTGTGTCCCTTTTATACCGAATATTAGCCCCCTAAAAGGGGCTTTTTTCCTAATTTTGTAACCGAAATAAACAATTAGCGTTTTACTAACTTAATAATACATCAGCAAAATGAATAAACTATTCACATTTATCATGTTGTGGATGATGGCTTGTCTCCCAACTCTGGCACAGGCTCCGATGAACGGAGGCGTGTGGAAGGACAATACCGGCAAGCATATCAATGCACATGGTGGCAACATCTTCAACTACAAGGGTACCTACTACTGGTATGGCGAAAGCCGTTCGCAGGATGGCAAGCCTTACAGCTCTCTCGGCGTAAGCTGCTTTACTTCCAAGGATCTCAAGAAATGGACCAACCATGGATTGGTGCTCCCTGTATCCAATGAACCGGGTAGTGATATCGAGGGTGGTTGCATCATCGAGCGCCCTAAGGTGCTCTATAATCAGAAGACCAGGAAATTCGTCATGTGGTTCCATCTCGAATTGAAAGGGCAGGGATATGCTGCAGCCCGCTATGGTGTGGCAACCAGCGATACTCCTTTCGGACCATTCAAGTTCATCCGCTCAGGCAGAGTGAATCCAGGTCTTTATCCTATCGGATTTGCGAAACCGGATACCACCGACCTCAAGCATCAGCTTCTCTTCCCAGAACTGAAAGAGTGGTGGACTCCAGCTTGGCGCAAGCAGATAGAACGGGGTATGTTCTGGATGAGAGACTTCCAGGGTGGACAGATGTCGAGAGATATGACCATCTTTATCGACGATGATGGCAAGGCTTACCACATCTATTCTTCAGAGGAAAACCTGACACTCCAAATCGCACAGTTGACAGATGACTACATGCAGCACAACGGTTGCTACGTACGAGTAGCTGCCGGCGGACAGAACGAGGCTCCAACCATCTTCAAGCAGGATGGCACCTACTGGATGATTACCAGCGGATGTACCGGTTGGGCTCCAAATGCAGCCCGCATGTTCAAGGCTAAGAATATCTTCGGCCCTTGGGAGCAGTTGCCTAATCCATGCCGTGGCGAGGGTGCCGACAAGACCTTCGGTGCACAGGGTACCTATATATATAAGGTGGAAACTGCAGCACAGAAGAAGATGTTCCATGGCGCCGACTATGTATTCATGGCAGATATGTGGAATCCGAAGCATTTGAGCGACAGTCGTCACCTCTGGATACCTATTTCCTGGGAAAATGGTGCTCCAGTGTTGAAAAAATGATAAAAAACACGGTCGCTCTGCTCGTTTCTAAATTATTTTAATTACATTTGCAGCATGAAATGATAATACTGCAATCATCGTTTAACAGAATTCAACAAACTGACAAAATTGCAACTATCTATGATTCATATATATAAGAGTATCATGATTACCCTTCTTCTGGCTTTGGTTCCGTTCGTGGGAATCAGCGCAGCAAAGAAGAAGGCACAACAGCAGAGCGACCGTCAATATTGGTGCTCGCTTGCCTATAAGATGGCTCAGCCTGTGCTGGAGAATATGGCAAAGGGCGAGCTGCAGAAGAATATGCAGACGGAGTTCAGTCCAAGCTTCGACAACCGCAACAGGAAGGTGCTCTATATGGAGTGCTTCGGCAGATTGATGGCAGGCGTGGCTCCTTGGTTGACTCTTCCTGATGATGCTACTGCCGAAGGCAAGCAGCGCAAGCAGCTCCGTGAGTGGGCTTTGGCTTCCTACAGGAATGCCGTAGATCCTCAGAATCCTGACTATCTCTGCTGGGGCATCGGCGGTCAGAACCTGGTAGATGCAGCCTATATCGCCGAGAGTTTCCTCCGTGCTTACGATACACTCTGGAAGCCATTGGATGAGGTGACCAAGCAGCGATACCTGAAGGAGTTTGCCAAGCTCCGCCACATCGATCCTCCTTATACCAACTGGCTTCTCTTCTCTTCTACCATCGAGAGCTTCATGGCAAAGGCGGGTGGCGATTTCGATGAATATCGCGTGAATTCAGCCTGCCGCAAGGTAGAGGAGTGGTATGTAGGCGATGGCTGGTATGCCGATGGTCCTTCGTTCGCATTCGATTATTACAGCAGCTATGTGTTCCATCCGATGTATCTGGAAACACTGCAGGCGATGGTGGATGCCAAGGTGAATTCCCGCCTCGACTATCAGAAGTACTACGACCGGGAGTTGAAGCGCTGCCAGAAGTACAGCATCATTCTCGAGAGATTCATCTCTCCTGAAGGAACCTTCCCGGCTTTCGGCAGAAGCATTCCTTACCGTATGGCAACCATGCAGCCGCTTGCCTTGATGGCATGGTATCAGACGTTGCCTAAGGATTTGAGCAACGGACAGGTGCGTGCAGCCCTGACCAAGGTGCTCCATCGCATGTTCGACCAGGAGAATAACTTCAATGAGAAGGGTTATCTCTCTATCGGTTTCTGCGGAAACAGCCAGAAGAACGTTGCCGACTGGTACACCAACAACGGTTCGCTCTATATGACCACCCTTGCCTTCATGCCTCTCGGCCTGCCTGCCGATCATCCGTTCTGGACTGATGCAGCACAGCCTTGGACCCAGGTGAAGGCATGGAACAATCAGCAGTTCCCTAAGGATCATCACTGGAAGGACGAGATTGTTACCAAGGACAAGTGGTAAGACTTTAAGAATTTAAAAGATTAAACGGAATTAAAATTCTATTGGAAGATAAAGCAATATGCGCAAGATATTGATGATGCTGGCAGCTGCAGCCCTAGCTTTGCCTTTGAGCGCAGCGCAGCCAGTCAAGAAGACCGCCAAGGTCAAGAAACAGAACAGGAAGGAGGTGAAGGCTTCCCGAAAGTGGAACCACGAGCAGGTGGCAGCACTCATCAAGAAGGTAAACAATTACTGGCAGGCCAACAACAAGCCTGAGGTGCGTGCCTTCTGGGACAATGCCGCTTATCATACCGGCAACATGGAGGTATATAAGATGTTGAAGGACCAGAAGATGCTCGATTACACCATCCGTTGGGCTGAGCATAACGACTGGACCGGCGCCACAGAGGCTAATCCAGCCAAGTGGAAGTACAAGCCATACGGCGAGGGTAAGGATCACGTACTCTTCGGCGACTGGCAGATCTGCTTCCAGACCTACATCGACCTCTACAACATCGAGGCAGCCAAGGGCAATGCCGCAGCTTCAGAATTCATGGTGAAGCGTGCCAAGGAGGTGATGCAATACGAGGCTTACTCTGAGCCAACAGACTACTGGTGGTGGAGCGATGCCCTCTACATGGTGATGCCTGTGATGACCAAGATGTACAAGCTTACCGGCGATGTGAAGTATCTCGACAAGCTCTACGATAACCTCCTCACCACTGATGAGATTATGTTCGATAAGGAGACCAACCTCTACTTCCGCGATGGAAAGTACATCTACCCGAAGCACAAGAGTGCCAACGGCAAGAAGGATTTCTGGGCTCGCGGCGATGGATGGGTTCTTGCCGGTCTGGCAAAGGTGCTCCAGGATATGCCAAAGGACTACAAGCACTATCAGTTCTTCGTAGATAAGTTCCAGAAACTGGCCAAGGCTGTGGCTGAAATCCAGCAGCCGGAGGGTTACTGGACCCGCTCGATGATGGACCCTGAGCATGCACCGGGACCAGAGACCAGCGGTACCGCCTTCTTCACCTATGGAATGCTATGGGGAGTAAACAATGGTTATCTCAACAAGAAAGAATATAAGAAGGTGATAGACAGAGCCTGGACTTACCTCACGGAAACAGCCGTTCAGGAAGACGGCAAGGTGGGCTATGTTCAGCCAATCGGCGAAAGAGCCATTCCGGGACAGACCGTAGATGCCAATTCTCAGGCAAACTTCGGTGTGGGAGCGATGCTTCTTACCGCTTGTGAATATGATAAATATCTAAACACAAAACTATAATAGTAATGAATAAAAGACTGTTCGTAACATTGAGTATGGCAGGATTGGCAATGGTGGCCTTTGGTGCAAGAAAACCGAAGGCTGCCATTAAGTCGTCTGTAAAGACGGTAGCCATCCAGCAGCCAACTTTCACAGAGTGGCACGACCTCCAAGTGAATGAAATCAATCGTTTGCCTCTGCACACAATGCACTTCGCTTACGATCCTAACGACTTCCCTGGAACAGGTGCTGAGTATCTTGACAAGAAGAAGAGTATGAACTACCTGTCGCTCGAGGGCACATGGAAGTTCAACTGGGTAGCCAATGCAGATGAGCGCCCTACGGATTTCTACAAGACTGACCTTGATGACTCAAAATGGAACAACATCCAGATGCCAGGCAACTGGGAGATGTTGGGCTATGGCCAGCCAGAGTATGTAAACGTGGGCTTCGGATGGCGTGGCCACTTCGACCAGCAGCCACCAGCTGTTCCTATCAAGGACAACCACGTAGGTTCCTATCGTCGTGAAATCAATATCCCATCCAACTGGGATGGCAAGCGCATTATCGCTCACTTCGGTAGTGTAACATCCAATATCTATCTCTATGTTAACGGAAAGTTTGCCGGTTATGCAGAGGATAGCAAGGTTGCCGCTGAGTTTGATATCACTCCTTTCCTGAAGAAGGGCAAGAACCTCATCGCCTTCCAGACATTCCGCTGGTGTGACGGTTCATGGTGTGAGGATCAGGACTTCTGGCGTCTGAGCGGTCCAGCACGTGAGAACTATCTCTATGCCCGCTCTAAGGATCATCGTCTGCTTGATGTCCGTGTAGAGACAGATTTGAAGAACAACTATAAGGATGGTTACCTCAACATCACAGCCAAGGTGCAGGGTAATACCCTGGCATACTTCGGTCTTTACGACCCGGATGGCAAGGAGGTAATCGTTACAGGTACCGATAATGTAAAGAATGGCGTGGCTAAGTATCAGCTCCGTGTGAAGAATGTTCGCAAGTGGAGTGCTGAGACTCCTAACCTCTATACCCTCGTTGTATCTCCTATCCAGAATGGCGGTATGTATCTGCCATACGAGATTGTACAGGTAAAGGTAGGTTTCCGTAAGGTGGAGATCAAGAACAAGCAGTTCCTGGTCAATGGCCAGCCTGTTCTCCTGAAGGGTGCCGACCGTCATGAGATGGATCCTGATGAGGGCTACAATGTAAGTGAGCAGCGCATGATTCAGGACATCATGATGATGAAGCGCATGAACATCAATGCCGTTCGTACCTGCCACTATCCAGACGATCCTCGCTGGTATGATCTCTGCGACAAGTACGGATTGTATGTTGTGGCTGAGGCTAACCAGGAGAGCCATGGTTTCGGGTATGGCGACGATGCGGCTGCCAAAAAGCCTGAGTTTGCCAAGCAGATTATGGAGCGCAACCAGCACAATGTGTCTATGTTCTTCAACCATCCTTCTATCGTAACATGGAGCTTGGGTAACGAGACCGTGATGGGCGACAACTTCCTGCAGGCTTACAAGTGGATCAAGAGCCAGGACAAGACCCGCCCTGTTCAGTACGAGCAGGCTCGCCGTGGCGAGGGTACAGATATCTTCTGCCCAATGTATTACCCTGTAGCAGCTTCCGAGAAGTATGCCAAGGATCCAAACAGTCCGATGCCTCTCATCCAGTGTGAGTACAACCACACCATGGGTAACTCTGGCGGTAATCTGAGCGATTACTGGGATCTGATTCGCAAGTATCCTATCCTCCAGGGTGGTTTCGACTGGGATTTTGTAGATCAGGCATTGCACCGCAATATCGTGAAGCCTATGAGCATCCTGCCTTACAAGATGAACAATGAGGAGCTTCGCAAGATAGAATATTGCTATGGTGGTGATTACAACAAGTATGATCCTAGCGACAATAACTTCAACTGTAATGGTATCATCGGTCCAGACCGTCAGATGAACCCTCATGCTTACGAGGTGGCTTATCAGTACCAGAACATCTGGACCAAGATGGTGAATGCCGAGACTGGCGAGGTAAGCGTACACAATGAGAACTTCTTCCGCGACCTGAGCAACTATGCACTGGCATGGAGGCTGGAAGAGGATGGCGTAGAGACTCAGAATGGTACCATTGCTGACCTCGATGTACCTGCACAGCAGACCAAGAACTTCACCATCCCTTACGACAAGAGCAAGATCAAGGGCAAGGAGGTATTCCTCAACATCGACTTCCGTCTGAAGGAGGCTGAACCACTGCTCACAGCCGGTCAGGTGATGGCTTATGCCCAGCTGCCGGTAGTTACCAAGCAGGCTTGCTCTGGCGACTGCAGCAAGATGCTGGCTCAGGGACATGGCAAGAAGAAGATGAAGCTTGCTGCCAAGAAGAACAATGTGGTAGCTGTTACCACCCCTAACCTCACCTTCAAGATCGACCGTTCTACCGGTCTTATCTCTGAGTATGCTTACAATGGCAAGTCATTGCTCGGCGAGGGTGGTACCTTGAAGCCAAACTTCTGGCGTGCTCCTACCGACAACGATATGGGTGCAGGCCTCCAGAAGAAGTTCAAGGCTTGGAAGAACCCTCAGATGAACCTGAAGAACATCGACGTGAAGAAGGATAAGAAGACCAACTCGGTAACAATCCTCACATCATTCGATATGCCGGAGGTTCAGGGTCAGATGGATATCACCTACGTAGTATTCGCCAATACAGGTGCCGTGAAGGTAACAGAAGACTTCAAGGCTACAGAGGGTGCTAAGGTAAGCGATATGTTCCGTTTCGGTATGTTGATGCAGATGCCATACACCATGGAGAAGAGCAACTACTACGGTCGTGGTCCTATCGAGAACTACTCAGACCGCAAGGACTGCATGCGCATCGGTGTTTATACAGATGATGCCGACAACCAGTACTTCCCATACATCCGTCCACAGGAGAGTGGTACCAAGAGCGATATCCGCTGGTGGAAGCAGACCGATGCCACAGGCTTGGGCTTGCAGGTGAAGAGCTGCACTCCATTCTATGCCAGCGCTATCCACTTCGATACCGAGGAGCTTGACGATGGCGACGACAAGGAGCAGCGTCACAGCTTCGACCTGAAAAAGTCTAAGTTCACCAATCTCTTCCTCGATTCAGCCCACATGGGTGTAGGCGGCGAGAACTCTTGGGGTGCTTGGCCTTTGGAGAAGTATCGTGTACATTATGGCAACAAGACCTTCACATTTACCCTCATTCCACAGGGTAAATAGTAGAAAAAAGGGGATTTAAACGAAAATCCAATATATTTAGACAGAAAATCCACCTCATTTGGGGTGGATTTTTTGTATCTTTGCATCGGTATTCTGATACGTTATGCGTATTATCCATAGGAATATAAACAAACCTACAAAACAACAATAACAGAGCAATATGAGAAAAGCTAAAATTTTCGCAGCAATGCTGATGGCGATGTCTTCGCTCGGAGCTTTCGCACAGCATCAGTTTATGGTTCAGGCCAACAAGCCTGGAGTAGAAATCCAGCCTACCATGTATGGTATCTTCTTCGAGGATATCAACTTCGGTGCCGATGGCGGTCTCTATGCAGAGATGGTGGAAAACCGTTCTTTCGAGTTTCCACAGCGCCTGATGGGATGGAATACATTCGGTAACGTAACCCTCAACGACGTGAAGCCAGCCTTCGACCGCAACCCTCATTATGTAACTCTCGAGAGTGCCGGTGCGCGTGAGAAGCAGACCGGTTTGGAGAACCGTGGTTTCTTCGGTATGGGCTTGAAGAAGGATATGAAGTACGATTTCACCGTATATGGCCGTCTTCATCTCATCGATGGCAAGCAGGGCAAGATCCGTGTGGAGCTGGTTAATTCCAAGAATGATGTCATTGCCAAGCAGGTCATCAACATCACCAACAACAAGTGGCAGAAGCTTACAGCTACCCTGACCTCTCCTCAGACCGATGCCAAGGGTTTGATGCGAGTATATCTGGAGAAAGGTTCTGAGAGCGTAGATCTCGACCATATCTCTCTCTTCCCAGAGGACAACTGGAATGGTCTCCGTGCCGACCTCGTACAGGATTTGGCTGACTTGAAGCCAGGCATCTTCCGTTTCCCTGGCGGATGTATCGTAGAGGGAACCGACCTCGATACCCGTTATGAGTGGAAGAACTCCGTGGGTGCTCCTGAGAACCGTCCTCTGAACGAAAACCGCTGGAGAGATACCTTCCCACATCGCCTTTTCCCTAACTACTATCAGTCATTGGGCTTGGGCTTCTACGAGTACTTCCTCCTTTCAGAGAAGATTGGTGCTGAGCCATTGCCAATTCTCTCTGTAGGTCTGGCTTGCCAGTATCAGAACGATGATAAGGATCCTAATGCGCATGTAGCTGTCAAGGATCTCCAGAGCTATATCGACGATGCACTCGACCTCATCGAGTTTGCCAATGGTCCTGTCACCTCCAAGTGGGGTAAGCTCCGTGCCGATATGGGTCATCCTGCTCCATTCAACCTGAAGCAGATTGGTATCGGTAACGAGCAGTGGGGACCTATGTATCCTGAGCGCTTGCAGAAGTTCATGGAGCAGATCCATGCCAAGTATCCTAAGATCAAGATCTGCGGTTCATCAGGTCCTTCTGCTGATGGCAAGGATTTCGACTACGGTTGGGAGCAGATGCGCAAGTTGGGCGTAGATATGGTGGATGAGCACTACTACAAGAGCCCGGAGTGGTTCCGCAGCAATGCCAGCCGTTACGACAAGTACGACCGCAAGGGTCCTAAGGTATTTGCCGGCGAGTATGCAGCTCATGCCGAGCACGACCCTAACTCTTGGGAGGCTGCGCTTTCAGAGGCTGCCTTCATGACCGGCTTGGAGCGCAATGCCGATGTGGTTTATCAGGCTACCTATGCTCCTCTCTTCGCTCACGTAGAGGGATGGCAGTGGCGTCCGGACCTCATCTGGTTTGATAATCTCAGCTCTGTGCGTTCAGCCAACTACTATGTTCAGCAGCTCTACGGCGAGAACAAGGGTACCAACGTATTGAAGCTTACCGAGAACGGCAAGGCTGTAGCTGGCGAGAATGGTCTCTATGCCACCGCTTGTTTCGACAAGGCAACCAAGAGCTACATCGTGAAGATTGCCAATACCTCTAACGAGGAGAAGGAAATCAACGTTACCTTCAACGGCATCAAGAAGTTGAATCCTGGCAAGATGACTGTTCTCCATGCTGATGATATCCAGGCAGAGAACAAGATCGACAACAAGAACGTGGTTGTTCCTGTTGTATCAGATGCTCAGGCTAACGGCAACGTCTTGAATGTCAAGATGAAGGCGAACAGCTTTGTAGTATATAGATTCTAAGACAGTCTATTGTATATGGATTTAAAGTTTAGTTTTAAAGTTTATGTAGTGTATAACCATTTAAGGTAGAAAGATGATGAATCCCTTGCAGCAGAAATGTTGCAAGGGATTTTTCTTCACTAAAACTATGACTTGTTTTTATTAACGGCTTCTCAATAGGGATAATGCATAGAGAGGCAGTATGGTGACATGCCTTATGGCATCATCGTCCTGCTTGTCAATGTAATCAAATGATCCAAAATTCTCTAAGGAACAACGGAAGGCTTCGGTGAGCTTTTTCTCTCTCATGAATAGCCAGAGACTCTTCATGCCGCCTTGCGTACCCGATTTGATTTCGATAGGGGTAATCTTCATGTTGTGGATTTCCAGATAGTCTATCTCGGCAACACTCTTCCCCTTCTGCTCCCAATAAAACATCTTCTGGCGCTGGATGCATGGTTTGTAACGCATCATCTCGAGTCCGGCAACCATTTCTGTTACACCTCCCTTATTGACAAGTTCCTGAGGTGTGCCGGCTAAAATAAGTTCTATGAGCTGCTGAGACAGGTCGCCTTCCAGTTGAAGCACGGCTAACAGTAATCCTGGGTCCAGAAAGAGAACCTTCATGCTTTTCTCGTCAGCTTCCGCATCCAGCGGAATACCATTGCCCGAGGTAGCGACCACAGGAGTAACGATTCCCGCAAGTGTCAACAGGCGGAGGGCTTCTCTGATTTGTGAACTCTGATAATCTGCTGATATTTGCTTGTATGTCAACTTCTCTCCTGCCTGATGGCAGATGCCACGCATCGTTGTGCGCAGTAAATCTGGCTTGACTCTCTTTTTATACTTGCTGAAATCATCTTCGTATGTCAGTATGATGTCTTCCTGGATGTTTCTGCATCGGTTGAAATCGTGTGTCTTGGTCCATGCCAGAACAGATTCAGGCATGCCTCCAACAAGCAGGTAGGTGCGGAAGTATTCCACGAGTTTATTATGGAAGGCTTGATCTAAAGACTGGTTTCCGTATGCTTCATTCCGGAGAAGGATGAGTCCTTCTTCGTGATTGGCATACAGGAATTCATCGAAAGTCATCGGATACATGAAGAGCGAGTGAATCCTTCCTACTCCAAAAGTAGGGAGCTCCTGAAGTGCAAATTCCAGAAGTGATCCTGCGGCTATGACATGCAGCTCAGGATAATCTTCCTTGAAGAAGCGTAGTGCCATGATGGCTTCTGGGCATTCCTGAATTTCGTCGAGGAAGAGAAGCGTCTTACCTGCTTCTACAGGGACATTGATATAACTGCTGATTTTTTTAGCAATCAATCGTACGTCAATATCCCCCTGGAAGAAGGTTTTGATTGCCTTGTTACGTTCGAAGTTTACCTCGGCGAAATACTCGAATTGTTTTCCAAAGTTTTTGACTGCTGATGACTTTCCAACCTGTCGGGCACCACGAAGCAGCAAGGGTTTCCGCATGGAATCTTCCTTCCAGGCGATGAGTTCTGAGTCTATGTTTCTATGTATATATTCTGTCATAATTGTAACTGTTTGAATAACAGGCGCAAATATAGCGAAAATACTCAAATCCGAGAAATAAATCGCGTTAAAATACTCAAATCCGAGAAATAATCGGCGTTAAAATACTCAAATCCGAGAAATAATATGCGTGAATCAATCTTTGTCCCAAAGTTTGCACACCTCCCAGAGGTGGTTACAGTGGTTGCGGTTACAGAAGTTACTAACACATTTCTGCAGGGCATTTTTGGTGGTGTCAGAAAAAAGTCGTATCTTTGCAAACAATAAGTAATCATGACTTTATTGAGAACTGAAATAATAACAATTTAAAATTAGATGAGTATGAAAAGACGAATCTTTCTGATGGCTGTTCTTAGCCTGGTGTTTGTAACAAGTGGTTTCGCACAGTTTCAGAGATCAATATTCAACCATGTTGGTTTGAATGTGGGTGCTGGTACTGAGGGTATCAACGTGGGTGTGGCTGCTCCTCTCACAAATTATCTTGAGCTGGAGGCGGGAGTCAGTCTCATGCCAAGCATCAAGGCTAATGCCGATGTTGACTTGCACTCGAATGTATCGCTCAACGTGCAGGGAGTGGCGGTGAGAATCCCAGATGCTACGGTGAATACCGAGGTAGATATCGCTCGTACTACCTTCAACGTCAAGGCACATCTCTATCCTTTTGGAGGAAACAGCAAGTTCTTCCTTACCGGTGGTTTCTCATTCGGCAATCCTAAAATCGCCAAACTGAGCGGCCATAGTGACGAGATTGAGAGATTCGCCAACCAGTATCCAGCTTACAAGCAGGAAATCCTTGACCTGGTCAGCGTGGGACTGGCTGATTATAACGTGAAGCTGGACGATAACTTTGATATCCATGGCGACATCCGCTGCAATTCCTTCCGTCCTTATCTGGGTCTGGGCTTCGGCAGACTGGTTCCCAAGAAGCGCGTAGGTGTACGTGTGGAACTGGGATGCCAGTTTATGGGAACCCTGAAGGTTTACCAGAACGATGAGAAGGTGGAAATCAACAAGGTGTTGGACGATACGATGGGCGATGATGCAGACGACATCTCCAAGTTTATCGAAGACTGGAAGTACTATCCGGTGCTCAAATTGCAGATTGTAGGCAGAATCTTCTAAGGTTGCCAAGATGGGGAAAAATAGTTGGCAGGTGCATGGAACGGTGAACTTTTGCAGGCTATGTACAAGAAAAGTTTGAATTTTGTATAAAAAATACGCTCAAACGCTAGCAATCTGCTCATTTTTTCGTAACTTTGCACCCGCAAACTTATAAAATAATAAAAGAAGAATGGCTAATTTGAGATTTGAGGTTGTAGCCGAGGCCTTTAAAAAGAGACCTGTTGAGGTGGAAACTCCCAAGGTGCGCCCTTCGGAGTACTTCGCCAAGTATGTATTCAACCGCCAGAAGATGTACAAGTATCTGCCATCCGATGTGTACGAGAAACTCATCGATGTGATAGACAACGGTAATCGTCTGGACCGTTCCATCGCGGATGCCGTGGCTGCCGGCATGAAGCTCTGGGCTGAGGAAAACGGGGTAACACATTATACTCACTGGTTCCAGCCATTGACAGAAGGTACTGCCGAGAAGCACGATGCCTTCGTGGAGCACGATGGTAAGGGTGGTATGATTGAGGAATTCTCCGGCAAGCTGCTGGTGCAGCAGGAACCGGATGCTAGCTCTTTCCCTAACGGCGGTATCCGTAATACCTTCGAGGCTCGCGGCTATTCTGCATGGGATCCTACATCGCCAGTGTTCATCATCGACGATACCCTCTGTATCCCTACCATCTTTATATCTTATACAGGTGAGGCGCTGGACTACAAGGCTCCATTGCTCCGCTCGCTCCATACACTGAGCGAGGCGGCTACCGAGGTGTGCCACTACTTCTACCCACAGGTAAAGAAGGTGCAGACCAATCTCGGATGGGAGCAGGAGTACTTCCTGGTAGATGAGAGCCTCTATTCGGCACGTCCCGACCTGATGCTCACCGGACGCACTCTGATGGGCCACGATTCGGCTAAGAACCAGCAGATGGACGACCATTATTTCGGAACCATCCCAGAGCGTGTGCAGGCTTTCATGAAGGATCTTGAAATCCAGGCTCTCGAGCTCGGCATCCCTTGCAAGACCCGCCATAACGAGGTGGCTCCTAACCAGTTTGAGCTGGCACCTATCTATGAGGAGTGCAATCTTGCTGTAGATCACAACATGCTCCTGATGAGTCTGATGAAGCGTGTGGCTCACAAGCACGGTTTCCGTGTGCTGCTTCACGAGAAGCCATTCGCCGGCGTCAACGGTTCGGGCAAGCACAACAACTGGAGCCTCTGCACCGATACCGGTGTGCTGCTTCATGCAGCAGGCAAGACTCCTGAGGATAACCTCCGCTTCGTAGTCTTCATCGTAGAGACCCTGATGGGTGTATATAAGCACAACGGACTGCTGAAGGCATCCATCATGAGTGCAACCAATGCCCACCGTCTGGGAGCCAACGAGGCACCTCCAGCCATCATCTCCTCATTCCTCGGAAAGCAGTTGACCGACCTGCTCGACCATATCGAGAAGGCTGACAAGGAGGAACTCTTCGCCCTGGCTGGCAAGAAGGGTATGGAGCTGGATATCCCTGAGATTCCGGAGCTGATGATCGACAATACCGACCGCAACCGTACCTCACCATTCGCCTTTACCGGCAACCGCTTCGAGTTCCGTGCCGTAGGTTCTGAGGCAAACTGCGCATCTTCTCTCATCGTATTGAATGCAGCCGTAGCTGAGGCGCTCGAGAACTTCAAGGCTCGCGTGGATGCCTTGATAGCCAAGGGCGAGGACCAGACTTCGGCTATCATCGACATCGTAAGAGAGGACATCAAGACCTGCAAGCCTATCCGCTTCGACGGCAACGGCTATTCTGACGAGTGGAAGGAAGAGGCTCAGAAGCGTGGATTGGACTGCGAGGCATCCTGCCCGGTAGTCTTCGACCGCTACCTGGACAAGGAGAGCATCGAGATGTTTGCCAAGACCAACGTGATGAGCGAGAGCGAGCTGAAGGCGCGCAACGAGGTGAAGTGGGAGACCTATACCAAGAAGATTCAGATTGAGGCTCGTGTGATGGGCGACCTGACCATGAACCACATCATCCCTGTGGCTACCCACTATCAGAGCCGTCTGGCAAAGAATGTAGAGGGTATGATTCACATCTTCGGTGGCGAGGAAGGCAAGAAGCTGACTGCCCGCAACGTGAAGATCATCCGTGAGATAGCCGAGCGCACCGAGTCGATAGAGCGTGGTGTAGAGGCATTGGTGGATGCCCGCAAGGTAGCCAACAAGATAGAGAGCGAGCGTGAGAAGGCTGTAGCCTATCATGACACGGTGGCTCCGAAGATGGAGGAAATCCGCTATCAGATCGACAAGCTGGAGCTGCTCGTAGCAGATGAACTCTGGACCTTGCCGAAGTATCGTGAGCTGCTGTTCATCCGCTAAGGCTGATTCCGTATCAATTCCGTGCGTAATCGGTACAGCAGGATGCTCTTCCGATAACTCCGCGTAATCCGATGAATAAAAATAAAGAATAAATAAAAAAAAGAGGATGTGTCATGAACTTATGGCACACCCTCTTTTTTTTTGAGAAGCAATTGATAAAAAAACTAAGATACCTTGAGCAGTTCTACGACATGCAGCTCGTTACGCCCAGAGAGGCGGCAATAGCGGTCAAGATAGATATTACTATCTGAAATACAGTTTTCCAGGTTTCTTTCTTCATACGCAGTTTTTTTAGTAATTAATGATTAGTGATTATTGATTAATTCCGTTAGGCGTTTCGGCGGATTTGCAATCCGCCGTTAAAAAACGTCCTAACCTATTTGAGCTCTGCGGATTTGCAATCCGCATCAAGCAAGATTTACAAACTTACGTTGTCGCCGCCGCCGTCTGTTCCGCTGTCAGTTCCACCGCCAGTACCCTGGCTAGTTCCGCCGCCCTGCGATGTTCCGCCGTTATCCTTGTTAGTCTCCCCGCCAGCGCCCTGACTGGTACCACCACCCGGCGTGTTCTCAGAGCCGCCGCCGTCCTCAGCTCCGGTGGTATAGTCATCGTAAGCCACGATCTTGGTGAGCTTCTTCAGCTCGGCGTTGCTCCAGGTCTTTGTGTTTCTTACAATCAGATGCACGCCCTGCACGCTAGCCGCCGTCACCTTCTCTTTGCTCACCTCGCCACGCGAAGTCATACCGATGGAAAACAATCCGAGGTCGGAGAAACGAACGCTCTTGCCGTCCAGAATCAGATGCTTCAGGCAGTCGAGGGTATCCATCAGCACACCGTGGATGGTGCCTCGGCTGTATGGAGAGTTGTGCTCAGAGATATGAGTCACGAAATCCTCGAAACTCATCTCACGGTCGCTCACGGCAGTAGCATACCAGAGTTTCTTGCCAGCGTTCTCACCCGTCTGAGGGGTACGCATAATCTTACGATACTTACTAGTTCCTTGTCCCATAGTCAATCAGTTTTTTAAAGGGTTAATAATTATTTTTAGACAGTGCAAAGAAAGTGCAAACGAGCGCAGAGTCAAGCGTGCTTGAACTATGCCGAGTGCAGCCTTTCTTCTAACGACAGTGCAAAGGTACTGCAAATATCCGATACCGCCAAAAATCGCCCCGCAGAGTTCTGTTAAACGCCGTTAACATTTGCGCCGTTTTCCGTTAATAAAAACAAGTCTATCAGTTAGCTATGAGAAAACAATGAGTAGCCGAGAGTTTCCCTATGTTTTCCCAGGAGTTCCCCTGTAGTTCTCGGCAGAGTGATTTTCGGTAGGAGCGGTTACGGTTACAGAAGTTACAGTTTTCCGAATCCCTTAACCTTCTCCCATTTTTAGAAAGAGATTATAAATATATATTAATTATATATTTATAATCTATATATATACTACTTACAATCCGTAAGTCCCCGAAAGGCACTTTACCCCCTCCAGAAAAACTGTAACTTCTGTAACCGTAACCACTGTAACCACCTCTGTAATCCTCTTGATACTTTCCTGAGAAGAGCAGGGAATCATCACATTTTCTCAACTTTTATCAGAAAACTCTTGCAGGTATGAAAATAAAGTCGTAACTTTGCGGAAAAGTTGATTTAAAGACAGATTAGGAATTATGGTAGAGACAAACGATAGACGATTGCCAGTAGGCATCCAGTCTTTTGAGAAAATCAGAAAGGAAGGCTATCTTTATGTTGACAAGACAGATATCATCTGGCAACTTGCCAACAGAAATAAGACGTATCATTACCTGAGCCGCCCACGCCGCTTCGGTAAATCTGTGCTGGTCGATACGCTCGAAGCTTACTTCATGGGGAAGAAGGATCTCTTCGAGGGCTTGAAGATCATGCAGATGGAGACGGAATGGGTGAAGCGACCTGTCATCAGACTCGATATGAGTCGTGCCGGCGCAGAGCCGGAAACACTGCGCTCTTATCTCAACAATATTTTCAGACAATACGAAAAAGTATATTCATTGGTTCCTGACCCTACAGATAGTCTTGCCGACCGCTTTGATGCCATCATCCAAACTGCGTATGAGCAAACCGGACAGCAGGTAGCCATTCTCATCGATGAATACGACTCTCCATTGCAGCATTCCTGGAAGACTCCTCAGCACGAAGCATGTACCGCTATCTATCGAGAGGTTTTTGCCATTCTCAAGGCAGATGACAAATACGAGAAGTTTGTCTTCATCACCGGCATCACCAAGTTCACGCAAATCTCGCTTTTCTCTGTGCTCAATAATCTGAGCAACATCAGCTTTGAGCCGGAATATGCTGCACTCTGCGGTATTACGAAGGAAGAGGTGGTACGTGATTTCAAGCCGGAAATCAATAAATTGGCAGAATACGAAGACTGGACTTTCGATGAAGCAGTAGCACAACTGACTGCATATTACGACGGCTATCATTTCAGCCGCCGCAATATGGTGGATGTATTCAATCCGTTCAGTCTCATCAATGCCTTGGCAGATTCTGATCTGAAGAACTACTGGGCTTCATCGGGTGCAACCTCTCTGTTGCCTAAGTTTGTGGACAATATGGAAATGAGACTGAAGGATTTTGAGAATTGTCCGATAGACTGTGATACCCTAGAGACTTCTGACGTAACAGGTGGCGGAGCGGAGCTGTTCCTCTATCAGTCAGGTTATCTTACCATAAAGGGATATATGGATGATATTTATTTGCTAGGCATTCCAAACTATGAAGTTCGAAAGGCTCTATACAGGATTGTTTTGCCAGCCTTGACATTGAAAACGAATGCTCAAGTAATAACTACCCAGAATATGTTGCTTTACTCCTTGAAGCTTGGCAACCTTCCCGAAGCCATGAAATGCCTGAAGGCGCTCATTGCGGATGTGCCCTACAGCAACAAGAAGCTTGCCAGTATGGACATGGAGGAGCGCTACCGCCTGATTCTGAGCACCATCTTCAATGCCATCGGTTGCCGTGTGGAAGTAGAGAAGATGATAGCTACGGGCAGAATTGATATGGTGGTAGAAGTAACCAACTTCATCTATGTATTGGAGTTGAAGCTGAGCAACAACGGAGGCGTGGATGCTGCCGAAGAGCAGATGAAAGCCAAGCAGTATGCCGAGCCATTCAAGGCGGATAAGAGAAAAGTAATCGCCCTTGCCATAGAACTGGATGATATGGGAAAGGGACTGGTTGATTGGAAGGAAGTGTAATTTTGGCTCAGGGAAGATAGTCCGTGGATAGACAATCTTCCTGAGCGCCGACTTATCGATTTATTGGAGGTCGGAGTGATAATTTTTCTGCCCAAAATTTGGTGTTTTCAAATAAAGGTAGTCGAAGATGTAATAGAGACCTTGAAGAGGTTGGGTGGATGTGCTACATTCGGTCTGCTGAATTTTATTAATTTTGCAGCGTGATTTAAAAGTAACGATAGATGTGTCAGGTTTTTACGAACGCCTGAAATCCGTCATATTATTCATTTTAAGACTTAAGAAATATGGATTTTTTCGATATACTATTTGGTGGCGGTCAAGCCATACAGGGGATATTCCGATTGGGATTTATCCCTAAAGAAGAAGACTTTAGAGAGTTTTCTGGTGAAGAATATCAAAAGTTCAAGGAGAAAGAGTGTGATATTTGTGGCAAGATGTACACATTCAAGTCTGGTCTGCCAATCGCTGAACATGATGTTTATGTCTTCAGCGAGGAGGAGAAAGGTATCATGCTGAAAGGTGTGGAGATTATAGACAGTCTCTGCGAAGAGAAGACCTTCATCTCGGATGATGCAAAGCTTCGATTTGTTGCCACCGTGTTGCCTGGAGTTTTCTCTGAAGGGACGAAATATGCCTGCAACGAAAAGTAGGCGAAGAGGAAATGCTTTGCACAATATTTGTGAAATACTTAATAAGAAAGGATGCAGAAGACAAGTTTCATATTTAGATATAGGTAATGACTCCATTATAACGGATTTTGTAAAAATGAATAAGAAAATATGTTATAATGGTCTGCTTCTGTTGCCTAATTATGACAAACTGTTTGACCTTGGATACATTTCTTTCAACCCCAAGGGTGAAATCATGTATTCTCATTTGTTGGACAAGTTTGACAGAGAAGCCATAGGACTTACCAGCGATTTACATTTAGTAAAGCTTGAAGATCAGCATTTGAAATATCTCAAATACCACAATGAGAACTGTTTCTTGTTGTAAGGTTCCCGCAGCTTGTTATGGAGCTTTGGGAGCAAGCAATTGTAACAAAGTGAGGTCGGCCATACTAACCTCATTTCTGATTTTACTGATGATGCGCTTGTCATGTTCTGAAAAATTCTCGGCTCTTTCTAACGCATTTGCCAGAATTCCTTCTGCCATCCTTAGTTGGTCAACGAACCATCTCATGTCATTTGATACTTTCTTCATAATTCTTTTGTTTTGATTCTATGTCGCGAAGATACAAAAGAATCCGAATAATCGGATACCATTTCATCTTTCTTATATTTTTCGCGCACTTATAAATATTTTCCCCTTGCCAGCAACTTTTTATAAAACTTTCTCCCGGTTTTCTTGCATGTTTCGAAATAAAAGTTTATCTTTGCGGCAGATTTACAGAATCTAAATTGATAATTTATGGGTAGATACATCAACCCCTTTACCGACTGGGGCTTCAAGCGTCTCTTCGGTCAAGAGTTCAGCAAGGACTTGCTGATAAATTTTTTGAACGACCTGTTTGAAGGCGAGTTTCAAATCAAGGACGTAACATTCAAGGATAAGGAACAACCTGGAGATACTAATGATCTCCGTGGCTGCATCTTCGATATCTATTGTGTTACCGACGATGATAAACATTTCATCGTTGAGATGCAGAACAGATGGGTACCTTTCTTTGTGAATCGTTCCATCTATTATGCTAGTAAGGCTTTTGTTGCCCAGCGCAAGAAGTTTGATGAAGCTGGTGTCCGCACAGCTGTTTTATACCAGTTTGTGCCGGTTTATGTGGTTTGCATCATGAATTTTATGCCAAGGGAGCATGAGGTGACAAAGTTTAGGACAGACGTGGCTTTGAGGGAGAAGTCTAGCGACTCCATGTTTTCTGATAAGCTTCGTTTCATCTATCTTTCTCTTCCCTTCTTTGATAAGAGTGAGGAAGAATGCGAGACTGGTTTTGAAAAATGGATTTATGTATTGAAGTATATGGAAGTATTGGAAAGATTGCCTTTTACGGCACAGAAGAAGATATTCAATCATCTAGCTAAATTGGCGGATGTTCGTTGCTTGAGTAGTGAGGAGCAAGAAAAATACGATGAAAGTATTAAGGCTGTTGATGATTACTACTCCGGTCTTTATGGCTCGTATGTTGAAGGCGAGGAAAAGGGAATTGCTAAAGGTATTGCTAAAGAAAAGTTAGACACAGCTTACCGCCTTTTGTCAATGGGTCTTTCTGAAGCGCAAGTATCAACGGCCACCGAGCTTCCGCTGGAGGAAATTCAGAAAATGAGGAAATAAGAACTGGCATTGAAAAATTGATTTATGTAGTGAAGTATAAGGAAATGGATGAAGTATTTAAAAATTTGCCTTTAGCGGAACAAAAGAAGATGCTCGATCATCTTGCAAAATTGCCAGATGTTCGTTTCTTGAGTAGTGAGGAGCGGGAAAAATACGATGAAAGTATCAAGGCTGTTGACGACTACTACTCTGGCCTTTATGGCTCTTATGTAGAAGGAGAGAAAAAGGGAATAGCTAAAGGTATAGCTAAAGGTAGAGCAGAAGGTGAATTATCTAAAGGTTTGACAATAGCCTGTAACTTGTTGTCAATGGGTATGTCTTGGTCGCAAATCATGCAGGCTACTGGATTGACAGAAGAAGAATTGAAGCCGCTTCAGCCGTAGTGTATATTTCGGCTGCTCCCTTTCGGCTTGCCCCACACGCCCTGAAGGGGCAGAAGCTCCTAGCCCAGGGTAACCCCCTGGGTATTAATGAAATATAAACCAACGCCCTGTAAGGGCAAAAGCTTTAAAAATATTCGAATTTTAAACTATAGGCTTATGGTACATGTAAATGAAACGATAGTAATCAAAAGCTCTTCTCCCAAGATGGCAGAATGGGTAAAGAGGCTGAAGCAAGGATTGCGGCATTTTCTCTTGGAAGTTTAATTTAATTAAAAAAATCGCCCAATTCTTGTATAAGTTATCTAGAATATGTATATTTGTAAAAAATTATTACCTCTTTAATTATAAGAGATACATAACTTTAAAATTTAATTGTTTATTGAAGCCCGTCGTTCGTGAAGAATAGCGGGCTTTTCTTCTGGCATGTCTTTTAATTTCCGTTAATTCTCTTTTCTCTACTAATAAAATACACATAAAATGTGTATAATTACCAAAAAAAATAGTATTTTTGCAGTTAAAACGAAACAGAACGAAATGATTACTCGATATCACGCTAAATACTATGCCCAACTGCTTTCGCAGAAATCTGTAGGCAACAATTTGCAGAATCTTTCGCAGTCTCTGCTTAATTCTGCTGTTGACATCAATCCACACCAGATTGATGCGGCTCTGTTTGCCTTTAAGTCTCCACTGAGTAAAGGCGTCGTTCTTGCTGATGAAGTGGGATTGGGAAAGACGATAGAAGCAGGACTTGTACTCTGTCAGATGTGGTCCACAGGCAAGCGTAAAATCATCATTGTATGTCCAGCTTCTCTGAGGAAACAATGGAGTTTTGAACTTGCAGAGAAGTTTGGTATAGCTAGCGAAATCCTTGATGCAAAGGTCTTTAATGCGTATGTTGCGGAAGGTAAAAATCCATTCTCTTACAATCGGGTTATTATCTGTTCCTATAACTTTGCTGCAAAGAAGAAGGCAGAGGTATTGCGCCATGGATTCGATTTGGCTATTGTGGATGAGGCTCATAAACTGAGAAATGTTTATAGAAAGTCTGCACGCACTGCAGCTGATGTTCGAGATGCCCTGGCAGGAACCAAGAAACTCCTGCTTACGGCTACTCCATTCCAGAATTCCCTGATGGAACTCTATGGTTTGACCACAGTCATAGACCCGAATTTCTTTGGCAGCGAAAAGACCTTCCGCCGTGATTATGGCAATGGTGAGAATATAGACGAGCTGAGATTCCGAATCAAGCCTCTCTTTACCCGTACACTTCGCAAGAATGTAAAGGAATATATCAATTATACCAAGCGACTCCCTTTGACGCAGAAGTTTACAAGTACCGATGAGGAGTATGAACTGTATGAGGATGTTTCAGAGTTTCTGAGAAGAGAAGATATTTATAGTGTCCCAGCCGGACAGCGTAAGCTGACAACCATGATTATCCGCAAGATTCTGGCATCATCCATATTTGCACTTATCTCCACATTAACGCATATACGTGAACGTTTGGAAAGAATGCTCAAGAAGGAACAGATGGAACGTTTTGATGCCGATGAACTTCTCGGTGATGATGAACCTGATTTTATGGCTGATGTTGAGGAGGATACAGAGGATAGTTACGAAGAGACTGATATGTTTGATGAGGATGATGCAATCAGTATTCCTAAGTTAAAGGCTGAAATCGCTCTTCTCAATTCATTCATAGCGAAGGCTAAGAAGATTCGCAAGGAGTCGAAGGCGGAAGCCCTGCTGGCTGCTTTGAAAGAAAGTTTCAAGATTCAGTCTAAGTCAGGCGCCCAGCGCAAGGCACTCATCTTCACGGAATCTACCAAGACCCAGGCTTTCCTCCGTGATAGCTTGGAAGCTAATGGATATGAAGACAAGATAGTGCTTTTCAACGGCAAGGCCAGCGAGCCGCAGACCAACGAAATATACAAGAAATGGTGCGATGCCCATCCTGATAAGGTGAGTGGTATCAAGGCTGCCGACAGGCGAGCTGCCATTGTGGATTATTTCAAGAATTCTGCCGAAATCATGATAGCCACCGAAGCCGCTTCTGAGGGATTAAATTTGCAATTTTGCTCCTTAGTCATCAACTATGACCTGCCGTGGAATCCTCAACGAATCGAACAGCGCATAGGTAGATGTCATCGTTATGGACAGAAATATGATGTGGTGGTGGTAAACTTCATCAATACTCGCAACTATGCGGATGTTCGCGTTTTTGATTTGCTTTGTAAAAAGTTTAAACTCTTTGATGATGTCTTCGGAGCCAGTGATGAAGTGCTTGGCAAGGCAGACAGTATAGACTTTACCTCAGTTCGGGATAAGAAATAGTGCCTAAAAAAGTTGGTAATCTCCGATATT
>OMAV01000027.1_pt1 | contig 54603 bp, 70 predicted proteins | sample 1644751 | NCBI WGS metagenome assembly OMAV01 (sample SAMEA103958141, study PRJEB25191) | human gut metagenome | biome: human-associated habitat [ENVO:00009003]; feature: intestine environment [ENVO:2100002]; material: feces | place: Germany | collected 2013/2015
CAGAAGAATCTGGGAAATCAGAAGAATTCTCAAAAGGGTCAAGCCTCTCAGAATCGTCAGAATTCTTCTAAGAATCAGGCTCAGCCTGCTTCCGCTTCATCTTCCTCTTCATCATCCAGCAATGATTACCTCGGAATCCCATATTCCGAAATCATTTCGAAGTGGTGGCAGATGTATAATGACGGTCATGAGCCTGTGCGTTCCAATCGCAATACTTTGACCTTCGAGCTTGCCGTGAACCTTCGCCACATCTGTGGCTTCGACCGCAGCCTGATGGCTCAGATCATCCCCTGCTACGATGGTTTTCCCGAGCAGGAGAAGATGGCTTGCATCAACTCGGCACTGAACGAGAAGATTACCCAAATGCCTAAGCGCCTGAAAGATGTGCTTTCTGCCATCCGACAGGAGAGAATGAAGTTGGGGGCTGGAAAAGGCGGAAATCTTGAAGGCAGCGATGCGCTGGTCAATGCGCTGGACGAGGCTAATGCCCAGGACGACCTGTTCTATTACAACGCCCTGCCCAGAATGCCGCTGGGCGTAAGGGATTCGCTCGATGCGGTGGGTCCCACCCTGGCAATGCCCGTAATTACCGCCATCTGTCCGGCAATCGGAATGCTGGCTACTGGCGTAAAGGTGTCTGTGCACGGTAAGATGAACTCGCTGAACCTCATCTCCTACATCGCCGGAGATTTCGCATCCGGTAAGGGAAGTATCGACCCCGTGATTGATGCTTGGACTTCGGAGATAAAAGATATGGATAAAATGTATCAGCAGAAGGAGGACGAATGGAGAGCCAAGAAGCGTGCGGCGAAGAACAAGAAGGAGCAGCCGGAAGAGCCGAAACTGCCCGTAAGATGTCTGACGTTGAACAACACCGTGGCTAACCTTGCCGAGCGTCTGGCTAACACCGAGGGCAAGCACGCCTTCTCGTTTACCCCGGAAGCTGACACCGTGGCGCAGAAGTGGAAATCTGCAATGAGCGACTTCTCTGTAATGCTCCGTCAGGCGTATGATGGTACGAGCTACGAGCGTGAGGCTAGAAGTGCAGAAGCCGTGAATGTACACATAGACAGACTGTTATGGAATGTGGTAATGTGTGGAACCCCTGATGCGCTTTACCGTGTGGTAAACAATTATACGGATGGTTTTCAGAGCCGTATCGTAGTGGCTCGCACCCCGGATAATACCTTCACTCCTCTTACTGATAATCTTTTTGTGCTTACAGATTCTCAATGCGAGCATATTCATCAGATTGCTCATCTGCTGCCTCTGATGGAGGGTGAGGTGGAACTGCCGAAACTGGAAGCCAAGGGTAGGGATTGGCTGGAACAGATTCGCCTGGAGACCATGAAGAATGATGACAAGGTGAAAGCCCGTCAGCGCTTCCGTATCTGTCCTACCACGATGAGAATGATGACCTGCATCATGCTCTGCAAGGTGGCTGAAGCTCTCATTCAGAAGCATGGCTTTCAGGGGGCAGAGAAGCTGTTGAAGCAGAATCCGCTGTTATGGAAGGAAATGATTGTTAAGACGCAGACTCCTACTATGCTTGCAGCCTTCAATATTCTCGCTGATTATCAGTTGGAGAATGCACTCTATTTCTTCCGTAGCCGCATTGAGGATGCTTTTTCATCGAAGAGCTATTGCGGTCAGTCGGCTTACGACCGCACCCGCCGTGGCAGAAATGATTCCATCTTCGAGCGCCTGGATGTTACCTTCTCCTTTGAACAGGCTTTGCAGCAAAGCATAGCCGTGAAGGGAGCTAACGTAACTCGTGAGGTGGTAAGACAGATGCTGAAAAACTGGAAACGGCAGGGATTGATAGGTGTTCTGCCTGATATGCGCTACCAGAAGGTTTCGCCTAGCATCTAAATCCGGTCATTACCGGTCATGGTCATTTTCGGTCATTAAGGATTTTCAATCAAATGAAATCCTTGATGACCCTATGAACGAAATCAATTTAAAATAATCAGTTTCTATGAATATCATCATTTATCGCCGTCGTTTTTCCCGTTGGGGGGTAGATGGTACATTAGTAATAAAGGGTGTAAAGGTTTGTAACACTCTAGAGCATCCTGAACGTTTGTTGCCTGCTGGTGAGTATAAGATAGCCCTGCTATCCGTCGTCATGAACAAGGATGAAAAGAAGAGTGGAAAGAAAAGTCAGCTGAGCAAGAAAATGCCGATTATTCTGAAGAAGGGATCACATATTCCGACAGACGCTTCCCGTTCTCCTTATCTCATGCCGGGCAATGGTCCGCTGACATTGAAAAAGGGCTGCATCATCCTGGGCAAGGCAGTGGCTACCGGACTCGTGATTCATTCCCGTGAACACTTCGACCGTCTTTATGAGAGACTGAAGAAGGGGGTAAAGACTTATGAGGGTGTCAGTTTGAGTATCATCGATTTGGGGACTGATGAAATCCCCACAGAGATTTAGTTTTTGTTTTCGTAAAATCATTTTAATTGTATATATGATGCGCAAGATCAAGGAAATCATCATTCATTGTAGTGCGACCCGAGAAGGTCGCGACTACACCGTAGCCGACATCGACCGTTGGCATCGTGAGCGTGGCTTTTTCTGCATCGGTTATCATTTCGTGATTTACCGTGACGGAAGCATCCACGTGGGCAGATCAGTAGAAGAGGTGGGCGCCCACTGCAAGGGTCACAACACCGTGAGCATCGGAGTATGCTACATCGGCGGTCTTTCCAAGGATGGCAAGCCGAAGGATACCCGAACCTCCGAGCAGAAGGCTGCGCTGAAAGCGCTGATAGAGCAGCTGAAGGAGGAATATCCCGAGGCAACGGTTCATGGGCACAATGAATTCTCAAATAAGGATTGCCCTTGCTTTGATGTGAAGGAGGAATTTGGCTAACAGATAGGGAACGCAATGCGTTCCCTATTTTTGTTATCTATTACTTTCCGATGCAGAAGTGCTTGAAGATATTGTTCAGTGTTTCCTGGCTGCTGATCTGACCGCCGGTGATTTCGCCCAGCTCCTCCAATACCATTTTCAAATCCTCGGCGATGATGTCGCCGCTCATTCCCATTTCCATCGACTCCAATACACGGGAGAGGGAAGCTTGGGCACGGAGAAGTGCCTCGTAGTGGCGGGCACTCGTAATGATGACGTCGTTCTCGGTAATCTCCGGAATATCAGCGGCTTTTACCAATGCCTGCTCCAGGGATGAAACGTTCTCGCCCGTGCGGGCACTGATAAAGAGTGGGGATTCTGCTTCAGTGGATTCTGTTTCGCAGGAATGAGTGAACTTATCGAGCTCAAGCTTTTCACCCTCCAGCTTATCCATCTTATTGAATACCACCAGCAGCTTCTTGCCCTGGTTCTTCTGCTTCATCTCCTCGATTTCTGAGACCGATGGCTGCTCGTCCAATAGCCAGATTACAATCTTCGCCTCTTCCATCTTCTGGAAGGTGCGCTCTATTCCGATGTTCTCTACCACATCATCCGTCTTGCGGATTCCTGCCGTATCTATGAAGCGGAAGGTGATTCCATCGATGAGGGTGGTGTCTTCGATTACGTCTCGGGTGGTTCCGTGAATGTCGCTCACGATGGCTTTTTCCTCGTGGAGCAGACGGTTGAGCAGGGTGCTCTTGCCCACATTCGTCTTGCCTACGATGGCTACGGCTACTCCCTGCTTCAGGGCGTTGCCGGTCTCGAAGGAGTGGGCGAGGGTGGTAATCTTATGATTGATTTCTACGGCTAGTGCCTGGAGATCGCTTCGGTCGGCAAACTCCAGTTCCTCGTGGTCGCTGAAGTCCAGCTCCAACTCCAGGAGCGAAGTCATCTTTAATAATTTTTCGCGCAGCAGGGAGAGTTCGTTACTGAAGTGCCCCTTCAGTTGGCTAAGCGCCATCTTGTGGGTTGCCTTGTTGGTAGAGGCGATGAGATCAGCTACGGCTTCTGCCTGGGAGAGGTCCATCTTGCCGTTGAGATAGGCACGACGGGTGTATTCGCCCGGTTCTGCCTGGCGACATCCTACCTCTGTAAAGCGATGGAGGACCTGCTGAAGAATGTACCGGCTGCCATGACAGGAAATTTCGGTGGAATTCTCGCCTGTATAACTGTGGGGGGCACGGAACACGCTCACCAGTACATCATCGATGGTGTTGCCATCCTTATCCTTGATTTCTCCATAATGCAGGGTGTAGGGCTTGGCTTCTTCCAGGGATTTGCCGTTGGCAGACTGGAAGATTTTGTCGGTGAGGGTAATGGCGTCGGTGCCGCTGAGTCGGATGATTCCGATTGCACCGCCAGCTGGGGTTGCCAGGGCGCAGATACATTCTTCTTGATTCATTTTTCTTTTACTTTAAATTCTGTCTAATACTACTTTTATCAAGTTGTCGATGGTGCTCTTATAGCCTGTGTTGGCACTGAGGGCACGGCGATTGGCGATGACCATGCAGCAGGTGAGTGCCTTATGGCCTAAGAGGAGAGAAAGACCAGCCAGGGCTGAACTCTCCATCTCAAAGTTGTTGACGCGCAAGCCTTTATACTCGAATGCTTCAATCTTCTGGTTAAGTTCCGGATCGGCAAGCGGGGCACGGAGCTCTCTGCCCTGAGGACCGTAGAATCCGCCGCAGGCGATGGTGATTCCGCGAACCATGTCGTCTCCGGCAATCTGATTGAGCAGCTCCGGGTCGTTGTTCACGCAGTATGGATTGCCAATCTGGTCGTTCCACTTCACCTGACGCTTGAACTCAGCCTCTGTCTCGAGGTCGCAGATTTCGTTGCGGTGGGCATAGAAGTTGATGAGTCCATCGAAACCGATGCTCTTCTGTGAAGCGACGAAGGTTCCGGCAGGACAGTTGAGCTGCAGTCCGCCGCAGGTTCCGATGCGCACGAGGGTGAGGGTGGTGTGCTCCGGTTTTTCGGTGCGAGTAGTGAAGTCGATGTTTTTCAGCGCATCCAGCTCGTTGACCACGATGTCAATATTATCGCATCCTATACCGGTGCTCTGCACGGTGATTCTCTTGCCTTTATATGTTCCGGTGATGGCGTGGAATTCGCGGCTTGCCACCTCGCACTCCTGGGTCTCGAAGTGGGATGCTACGAGAGCTACTCTGCCTGGGTCGCCTACGAGGATTACTTTATCCGCCACCTGCTCTGGACGCAGATGAAGGTGGAAGCAACTTCCATCCTCATTGATGATGAGTTCTGATTCTGCAAAGTATTTGCTCATAATCTTTATGTTTTGATGGTTATAAATTATTATATGAAGAGATGGGGAGTTAAAAGGAGTTAAGGAGTTAAAGGAGTTAAGACAACTGTCTTTTGGGCGTAGTTTTAAGCTACATGACAATCGTCTTAACTCCTTAACTCCTTTAACTCCTTAAAATTCTTTTAACTCCTTCCTTACTTCTGAACAGGAATCTTCTTGACGCGGCGCTCATGACGGCCACCCTCGAAGGTAGTAGCGAAGAACTCGTCGAGGATAGCCTCGGCGGTCTTGTTGTCAATGAAACGTCCTGGAAGTACCAATACATTGGCGTCATTGTGCTGACGAACGAGATGAGCAATCTCCTTGCACCATGCCAAACCGGCACGTACACCCTGATGCTTGTTCAAAGTCATGGCGATTCCCTCGCCACTGCCGCAAATGCCGATACCTGGATAAACCTCGCCGCTCTCAATGCCTTCGCCGAGCGCATGGCCGAAGTCAGGATAGTCAACACTCGCATCGCTGTATGTACCGTAATCCTTTACAGGATAACCCTTCTTCTCCAAATATTCCAATACGAACTGCTTCAATGGGAAACCAGCGTGATCGCTAGCAATACCAACTGTCTTTACTTCCATAATACTTTAAATTTTTAAGTGAAGAAACCGGGGTAAATCCTTATCCTTCACAAGGTTAATATTAAAAGAGTGAAAGGAGTCGGATGCCGGAAATGGAAATCTGCCATCCGGCAAAATCTCCAACTCCAGCTTCCAACTCCTGTTTAGTTTATGCTAATTAAGCCTCTGCCAAGAAAGCCTTTACCTGCTTGTAAACGTTCTCGCCTGTGTAGCCGAGCTTCTCATCGAGCACCTTGTAAGGAGCAGAGAAACCGAAGCTCTCCATGCCCCAAACCTTACCGTTGGCGCCTACGAGACCCTCGAGAGTTACAGGAAGACCAGCAGTCATACCGAAGATCTTAGCGTTCTTTGGCAATACGCTCTCCTGATACTCCTTGCTCTGACCACGGAACAAGCCCTCTGATGGAGCACTTACCACGCGAACCTTGATGCCGTCGGCACGCAAAGCCTCGCAACCAGCCTCCAATGTAGAAACCTCAGAACCGCTTGCTACGAGGATAACGTCTGGATTCTCGTCGCTGCCTGCTACGATGTAAGCACCCTTAGCAGCCTGCTCGTAGTCTGTACCCTCTGGCAACTTAGCGATGCCCTGGCGAGAGAAGATGAGCGCTGTAGGAGTCTCAACATTCTCCATAGCGAGCTTCCAGCAAACTGTAGTCTCGTCAGCATCAGCTGGACGGAATACGCGAACGCTGTCCTTGCCTGCGTGGTTCTTCAACTTCTCCATCAAGCGGATCTGTGCCTCCTGCTCAACTGGCTCGTGTGTAGGTCCGTCCTCACCAACGCGGAATGCATCGTGAGTCCAGATGAACTTCACTGGAACCTGCATCAGGGCAGCGATACGAACAGCTGGCTTCATATAATCAGAGAATACGAAGAATGTACCCATTGCTGCAACCACACCACCGTGGAGCATCATACCGATACACATATCAGCCATAGTCAACTCAGCAACACCTGCCTGGAAGAAAGCACCTGAGAAATCACCACGAACGATGCTCTTGGTCTTCTTCAAGAAACCATCTGTCTTATCTGAGTTAGAAAGGTCAGCAGATGCACAGATCATGTTAGGAACCTGCTCTGCCAAAACACCGAGACAAGCAGCAGAAGCAGCACGAGTAGCTGAACCAGCCTTCTGCTCAACCTTACTCCAATCTACCTTAGGAGCCTTGCCGCTGAACCACTCATCCATCTGGGCAGCCTTCTCTGGGTTAGCCTTGCGCCACTCAGCCTCTGCAGCCTTGCGCTCAGCAACAATCTTCTTCAACTCCTCAGCACGCTTAGCGTAGATCTCCTTTACATCGTCGAAGATAACGAATGCATTCTCAGGATCACCACCGAGGTGCTTGATTGTATTGACGTAAGCGTCGCCACCGAGAGGAGCACCGTGAGTATTGATGCAAGCCTCGTAGCTTGTGCCGTCTGCGCGGAGAGCACCCTTACCCATTACAGTCTTACCGATGATGAGGGTAGGGCGATCCAGCTCCTTCTGGGCAGCATCGAGAGCCTCACGAATCTGAGCCACGTCGTTACCGTTGATCTTGATGACATTCCAGCCCCAAGACTTGTACTTCATCTCTGTATCCTCGTTCATTACAACGCCACACTCTGTAGAGAGCTGGATGTCGTTGGAATCGTAGAACATGATGAGGTTGTTCAAACCGAGGTTACCGGCGATACGACCAACACCCTGAGAGATTTCCTCCTCTACAGCACCATCAGAAATGTATGCGTAGATCTTGTGCTGCATCATGGTTGAACCCAGACGAGCTTCGAGGAACTTCTCAGCAACAGCTGCACCAGCTGCGAGTGCGTGACCCTGACCAAGAGGACCAGATGAGTTCTCAATACCACGCTCAAGGTCGAGCTCTGGGTGACCTGGAGTTACAGAACCCCACTGGCGGAACTGCTTGAGGTCTTCCATTGAGAAGAAACCACGCAAAGCCAAACCAGCATAGAGCATTGGGCTCATGTGACCTGGGTCGAGGAAGAAGCGGTCGCGGCCAGTCCATGTTGGATCAGCTGGATCATAAACCAGATACTCAGAGAAGAGCACGTTGATGAAGTCAGAACCACCCATAGCACCACCTGGGTGACCTGAGTTTGCCTTTTCTACCATTGAAGCAGCCAAGATACGGATATTATCTGCTGCATGATTCATTACTTTAATGTCGTTCATCATACAATTGTATTTAATGTTATTGTTATTGTTTTTCTGCTGAACGTTCCGCCCTCTCCCTGTTTAGGCCGAAAGAGGGCTGAAACTGATTGCTTATCAGCCTCTTGCGGAGAAGAAAACTGATGATGTAAGCAATTTACCCTACAAAAGTACTATTTTATTTTCAAAACTACGATAGATTTTGCAGGAATTTTCACTTTCAAGGTGTTTTTCTTCAATTTTGCATCCTTGAATGTTGCTGGCTTCACTACATCCGGGTGCTCGAAATCGTTGAAATCGCTCACCTTCTTGCAGGTAAGAATCTCACCTGCCACTGTCTTTGGAGCCTTCAGTCCATCGAGGCTGAACACTACCTCCTGAGCCTTGTCGAGGCTTACGTTGGCGAGTGAAACCACTACGGTGCCGTCTGCCTTCTTGGCTGCTGATGTAGAAACCACTGGAATCTTTCTGCCGTCCTTGGCGTGATCATCGCCACGAACATCCATAGAATCGCACTTCACGTCCATAGGGAGATAGGTTGCATCCTGGAAGTCCTTGTACATCTTGAACACGTGGTAGGTTGGAGTGAGAACCATGTGACCGGTGCCCTTGGTGTCGGTGAGGATCATAGACTGGAGCACGTTTACCACCTGGGCGATGTTTGCCATCTTGATGCGGTCGGCGTGACGGTGGAACACATTGAGTGTGAGGGCTGCCACGAAAGCATCGCGCATGCAGTTCTGCTGATAGAGGTGACCCTTGATGGTTCCTGGTTCCTCATCCCACCAGGTTCCCCATTCATCTACGAGCAGACCGATCTGCTTCTTAGGGTCAGCCTTGTCCATGATGGCTTCATGCTTCTTGATCACGTCTTCAATGCCGAGGCATTTGCCCATGGTCCAGTAGTAGTCGTCGTTGCTGAACTTGGTAGCCGAACCCTTGCTGCCGTCCCATCCGGTTACTGTATAATAATGTAGGGAGATTCCGTTGGCACGGTGACCTACACGGTCCATCAGCACCTTGGTCCAGTTGTAATCGTAGTCGCTGGCTCCTGATGCAATCTTGTAGAGCTCGTTGCCATCATAGTTGCGGCAATATACGGAGTAACGGCGGAAGAGGTCAGAGTAGTACTCTGGGCGCATGTTTCCACCGCATCCCCAGCTCTCGTTGCCCACTCCGAGGTACTTTACCTTCCATGCCTTGTCGCGTCCGTTCTTTCGGCGGAGTTTTGCCATCGGAGTGTCGCCGTCGCTGGTCATGTATTCTACCCATTTAGCCAGTTCCTCTACCGTTCCCGAACCTACGTTACCGCTGATGTAAGGCTCGCAGCCCAGCATCTCGCAGAGATTCAGGAACTCGTGGGTTCCGAAGGAGTTGTCCTCGATGGTTCCTCCCCAGTTGTTGTTCTGCATCTTAGGGCGATTCTCACGCGGACCGATTCCGTCCATCCAGTGGTATTCGTCGGCGAAGCATCCTCCAGGCCATCTTAAAACAGGCACTTTCAAGTCCTTGAGAGCTTGGAGCACGTCGTTGCGGTAGCCCTGGGTGTTAGGAATGTTTGACTCCGGACCTACCCACAGTCCACCATAGATACAGCTACCGAGATGCTCAGCAAACTGTCCGTAGATTTCACGGTTGATTTTCTGAGTTCCCTGGTTCGCATGGATAGTTCCTGTTACATCCTGAGCCTGAACTGAGAATGCAACCGCTGTAGATAAGAGTGTGGTTGCAAAGAGTTTATTCATCATTCTTATAAGTTTAAATTTTTATTGACTTTTAGAATAATACGTTTGTGGAGGCTAATTCCCCCCACAAACGTATTGCTATTTTGTTGCTGAGTCCACTTAAAAGTTAGTTCTTGTTCTCTACAGCTGCCTTTTCGATGGCAAGACCAGCCTTGTAGGTTTCGATGTACTTGTCGAATCCAGCTACGTCTTCTGCTGTAGGTGCGATTTCTACACCTGTATTGCCGGCAAATACCTTCTGGTCGAGATAATCAGCCAGGCTCAACTTCTCTGCATTGTTTACGAGATAGCCTGCGAGCAGGGCAATACCCCAAGCACCACCTTCGCCTGCAGTCTCCATGACAGAGATAGGGGAGTTGATGGCTGCTGCAAGAATGCGCTGACCTACACCCTTGGTCTTGAACAAACCGCCATGACCGGTGATGCGGTCCACCTGTACCTTCTCGTCCTTGAACAATACATCGTTACCAATCTTCAATACGGCTACTGAAGCGTAGAGGTTGGCGCGCATGAAGTTGGCGAGGTTGAAGTGGTCGTTGGCAGAACGTACGAACATTGGACGACCCTCAGCAAGACCTGTTACAGGCTCACCGGAGATGTAGTTGTAAGCAATCAGTCCGCCGCAGTCTGCATCGCCTTCGAGAGCGTGGTTGTAGAGTTTGCCGAATACCTCGTTCATATCTACAGGAACGCCGAGCAACTCCTGATACTGCTTGAACAGTCCTACCCATGCGTTGAGGTCGGAAGTACAGTTGTTGCAGTGAACCATAGCAACAGGACTGCCGTCTGGAGTTGTCACCATATCAATGACTTCGTAAGGTTTGCTCAAGGCTTTCTCCAACACAATCATAGAGAAAGATGAAGTACCTGCACTTACGTTACCAGTGCGCTGGCGAACAGCGTTGGTAGCCACCATGCCCGTACCAGCATCACCCTCTGGAGGACAGAGAGGAGTACCAGCCTGGAGTGTGCCAGATGGGTCGAGCTTCTTCGCTCCTTCCTCGGTAAGAACACCTGCATCTTCACCTGCGTTCAAAACCTCTGGGAGGATGTCGAGAATCTTCCAGCCCAGGTTCTTAGGCTCGATGAGCTTGTCGAACTTAGCCACCATCTCAGCATCGTAGTTGTTGGTGTTGGAATCGATAGGGAGCATACCTGATGCGTCGCCTACGCCCAGAACCTTCTTGCCAGTGAGCTGCCAGTGGATGTAACCGGCGAGCGTGGTGAGGAAGTCAATCTTATTGATGTGTTCCTCGCAGTTGAGGATAGCCTGGTAAACGTGAGAGATGCTCCAACGCAATGGGATGTTGAAGTGGAAGAGCTCTGAAAGCTCGGCTGCTGCCTGTGCTGTGTTGGTGTTACGCCAGGTGCGGAAAGGAACGAGGATGTTCTCATCCTTGCCGAAAGCCATGTAGCCGTGCATCATAGCAGAAATACCGATGGCAGCCAACTGCTTGATTTCGCAATCGTACTCAGCCTTCACGTTCTTGCGGAGGTCAGCGTAGCAATCCTGCAAACCTTTCCAGATGGTGTCGATGCTGTAAGTCCACAAGCCATCAACCAACTGGTTTTCCCACTCAAAGCTACCCTGTGCGATAGGGTTGTTGTCGGTGTCAATCAAGACAGCCTTGATTCGGGTAGAGCCAAACTCGATACCGAGAATGGCCTTACCTGATTCTATAATAGTTTTTGCGCTCATTTCTTATAATACATTAAAAATTATCTCAACGTCTTGTTGAGCATATAATAAATCTCGTTGTTGCGGAGCTGCTGCTTGAAGCTGCTGATAGTTGTGTTCTTGTCGATGTTGACGAACTCAATACCCAGGATCTCGCAGAAGTCCTCCCAGTACTCAGCAGTGATGTCGTAAGAGAATGCACTGTGGTGAGTACCACCAGCGAGGATCCAAGCACCTGCACCAATCTCGAAGGTTGGCTGTGGAACCCAGAGAGCAGAAGCTACAGGGAGCTTAGGCATTGCCTTTGGCTCGATGCACTCTACCTCACTTGCGATGAGACGGAAACGGTTGCCGAGGTCAACTACAGTTGCCTTTACACCCTTACCTGTCTTAGATGTGAATACGAGGCGAGCTGTCTGCTGCTTGCGGATACCGATACCGAGGAAGTGAACCTCAAGCTTTGGCTTGTCTGTTGCGATCAATGGGCAAACCTCGAGCATGTGGCTCTGGAGGCTAGATGTGCGGTCGGCAGCGAAGTTGAGAGTGTAGTCCTCGAGGAATGAGCAACCCTTCTCCAAGCCCTGGTTCATTACCCAGAGTGTGCGGTAAAGGCAAGCTGTCTTCCAGTCACCCTCTGCACCGAAACCATAACCCTCTGCCATCAGGCGCTGTGAAGCCAAACCAGGAATCTGGTCGAAACCGCAGAAGTTAGGATCGTCGATGTCTGCATCGCCGAGGTCATCGAAGTTGGTTGTGAATGCTACTGCGTTCTCATCCTTCAATACGCGACGGAGAGCGATCTCAGCCTTAGCAGCGTTCTTCACCTTCTCCCAGTAAACTTCCTCGCCAGACTCATCAATCTTGATAGTATATTCCTTCTTGTACTCCTCAACGAGAGCATCAGCCTCAGCATCTGTTACCTTCTTGAAGTACTCCATAAGTGAAGATACTGGGTAGTAATCTACGTGGTAACCCATGCGCTGCTCGAACTCTACGCGGTCGCCATCAGTAACGGCTACATTGTTCATGTTCATACCGAACATCAAGCAGCGTACGTTGTGAGCATCAGCAACACCTGCAGCTACGCGAGCCCATGTAGCAATCTGCTTCTGAGCCTCTTCGCTCTTCCAGTAGCCTACAACTACCTTTCTAGGGATGCGCATGCGGGTGCAGATGTGGCCGAACTCGATGTCACCGTGAGCAGACTGGTTGAGGTTCATGAAGTCCATGTCGATAGAATCCCAAGGGAGTTCTGCGTTATACTGAGTGTGGAAGTGGAGGAGAGGCTTCTCGAGAGCCTGCAAGCCCTTGATCCACATCTTAGCTGGTGAGAAGGTGTGCATCCATGTGATGATACCTACGCACTTAGCGTCGTTGTTGGCAGCCTTCATTACAGCCTCTACCTCTGCAGAAGAGTTAGCTGTGCCCTTGTAAACTACCTTGATTGGAATGATGCCACTGTTGTTCAGACCATCTACCATGTCCTTTGAGTGACCATCTACTATCTTAACTGTCTCGCCTCCGTAAAGAAGCTGTGCACCAGTTACAAACCATACTTCTAAATTCTCAAATGCTTTAATCATGATTGTTTGTTGTTTTTAAATATTGTGTTATTGAAAATCTTTTTTATTCTTCTGTCAGCATCAATCTCATTCGGAGATTAGTGCTTCTTCTGTCCGTAGTAAGCGTTAGGACCGTGCTTGCGGTTGAAGTGCTTCTCTACGAGCAATGGGTTCATGGTGGTGTTTGGATTCACGCTGAAAGAGATGAACGCCATCTTTGCCACCTGCTCGGCTACCACTGCGTGATAGACAGCCTGGTCAGCATCCTTACCCCATGTGAAAGGACCGTGGTTCTTCACCAGTACGCCTGGAGTGTGAACCGGATTGATATTGTCCTTCTTGAATCTGTCAACAATGACTACACCTGTATTGTGCTCATACTCGGCCATCATATCCTCTGTCATTGCATCGGTGCAAGGAATGCAGTCGTGGAAATAGTCTGCGTGGGTAGTACCGATGTTAGGGATGTCCAATCCTGCCTGAGCCCAGGCTGTAGCGTAGGTAGAGTGGGTGTGAACCACGCCGCCCAATTCTGGGAATGCACGGTAGAGAACCAGGTGGGTAGGAGTATCTGAAGATGGATTCAGGTCGCCTTCAACAACCTTGCCGGTCTCCAGGTCAACTACTACCATATCACTCGCCTTCATGGTGTCGTAGTCAACACCTGATGGCTTGATGACTACCAGACCCTTCTCACGGTCGATTCCGCTTACATTTCCCCATGTAAAGAGCACGAGATTGTGCTTCACCAGGTCAAGGTTTGCCTTGAACACTTTTTCTTTTAATTCTTCTAACATAATATATTTCGTTAAAGTTATTTATTTTCTATTTCAAGATGAACGATGGGTCTTCCTCGTATGCTTTCTTGTTGAAGCGGTAGAGGGCGGCGCCTCGTTTCGAAGTAACCTTGTCGATGAGTTCTGTCTTCTCGATAAAGTCAATATCCTTCACGCGCTTGCGGAAGTTGCGCTTGTCAATCTCTTCGCCTATTACTGCCTCGAATACATGCTGAAGCTGTGTCAGCGTAAAGAGGTCTGGGAGGAGTTTGAAGCTTAATGGCTCATGATTGATGCGGCGGCGTATCTGTGCGATAGCGTTGCGGATCATGAGTTTGTGGTCTGAGTATAGTTCTGGAAGTTCGTTCAGACTAACCCATTCCAATCCGTGTTCTACACGGAGGCTGTCATCATAGTCTTTCACATTGATGAGAGTGCAATAGGCGATAGAGATCACTCGCTCACCTGGGTCACGGTCGATGCGGCCGAAAGCTCCTACTTGTCTTATATAGAGGTCTTTCATTCCAGTAAGTTCCAGGATGACTCTGTTAGCTGCATCTTCGAGATTTTCTGTTGAACCAACGAAACCACCATAGAGTGACCATTCGCCGCGTCCCGGGTCCATCTTTCGTTTGCCTATCAGGACTTGAAGGTTGTTGCCGTTAAATCCGAAGATAATGCAATCCACGGAAACCAGAACCTTGGGGTATTCGTTATAAAACTGCGTCATGGTCGTGTTGATTTTTGATGTTAAGATTCAATGAATTTGATTGATAGTTTTGTTTACTTCAGCTTATGGCTGCGCTTCTGACAGAGTTTCTAAAAGGGAGCCTTGTCGCCAAAGAGTTTCTTTAGGGAAGTTGGGAGTCAGAAGGAGAAGAAAGGAACCTGCTAACTATTACACACTAAAGGAAAATTCCATCCTTTCAGCTTCTAACTCCTAACTTTTTCTATATTTTACCAGAAGTAAGCGTAGAATGCAGCGCAGAGGCCAATTACTACGATTGTACCAATGATATCGAACGCACTCCAGCTCTCACGGATAGACTTCTTGAAGTCGGATGTGAAGGTGATTGCCTCTACCTGCTCCTTGCTTGGGGCTGGAGTGAAGCAGCTCACTACTACCATGAAGATGATGAGGAAGACGAGCAGCCAGCACTCGAATACGAGCCAGTTGGTCTGCCAGAACCATTCGGTATGTTGCCAAAATGATTCAAAACTAGTTAAAACTGTATATTTATTATTAGCAGCATCTGTAGCTATATAAGAGAAGAATCCTTCGCTATCTTTAACCATTGTCAAGCCTTGAGCTGCAGATTGATAAATTGCCTTACCTGTATCTGTAATAACATTAGTAACTAGGCGGAGCATACCAATTGCAAAACCGGTAATCATGGTGTACTCACCAGCCTTAGGAGTAATCTTCTTGAAGAAGATACCCATAGCAAATACGGCTACCATAGCTGGAGCCAAAAGGGACTGGATACCCTGGAGATAGTTATATAAGGTGTCCATCTTCATCATGATAGGCAACCAAGCGAAACCGAGAACTACCACTACTACTGTTGCAATACGACCTACGAGTACGTAGTGTGCCTCAGACATACCCTTCTTCAATGGTTTATAGAAGTCCTCTGTGAAGAGGGTAGCACAACTGTTGAAGAATGCTGCCAAAGAAGCAACGAGTGCGCAGATGAAACCGATGGTTACGATACCCTTGATACCTGCAGGAAGTACTTTTTTTACCATAAGAGCAAAAGCTGCATCAGTTTCGTTTGGTCCCATCTGGATAGCGCCCTTCTGAGCCAAAGCTGCTGCAATCATACCTGGAATCAAGAACATGAAGCAAGGGAGAACCTTGAAGAAACCGGCTGCGATAGTACCACGGCGTGCACGCTTCATCACCTCTGCGTTGCTCTCGCCAGGAACCTGACCGAGTACACGCTGAACGATGTGCTGGTCTGTACACCAGTACCAGAAACCGATGATGGTTGCACCGATGAATACTACGAAACCAGGATAATCCTGATACATAGAGTCACCTGCCTCCCAGTGGAACATGTGGGTTGTACCGTAGCCGTTGTTCAACTTGCCGCAGTAGTCCATCATATCTGCCCAACCTGCAGAGACGCTTCCACCGCCGAGGGTAGAGAGACCGAGGAAGAGCACGAGGAATGAACCGATGACGAGAATAGGAGTCTGGATGGTTGACAGAGTCATTACACCCTTCATTCCACCGAATACGGTGAAGATGGTGGTGAGGATGATCAAACCGATAGCACCTACCCAGAAGTTCAAGCCCCAGAGATACTCGAAGAAGATACCACCTGTAAGTGCGGTAACGCTCACCTTGGTGAGAATGTAAGCAACGAGTGTGATGATAGAGAGCCATGAACCTGTACGCTGAGTATAGCGGAACTTCAGGAAGTCAGGCATGGTGATGATCTTACCCATCTTGTTGATGAGCAACTGATAGAAAGGTACGAACAACCAACCGAGGATGAGGATCATCCAACCCTGCATCTCCCAGTGAGCCATACCTACACCGCTCTTAGCGCCAGTACCAGCAAGACCCACGAGGTGCTCTGAACCGATGTTGGCTGCGAAGATAGCCATACCGATTACATACCATGGCTCGCCCTTACCGAAGAGGTAAGCAGAAGAGTCTTCGCCCTTCTGAGCCTTTCTGTCTTTCACAATCGCATGCCAGACAGCCCAAATTACGCCGATTACACCAATGGCGAGTACTGTCCAATCAAGCCATACGAATTCTGTTGAATTCCAATTCATAATTACTATAAGATTGTTTGATTATTTATTATTGTTTATTCTTTCTTTTATTGGATGCTTAATCCTATGGAGTTCGGCGGATTACAAATCCGCCGCTTTGCCTTCCTTATTTGGGTTTCGGCGGATTTGTAATCCGCCGCATAGCCATTCCTTACTTCTTAACGCTGAACTTGTAAGCGAGGTGAGAGTAGTACTTCTCTCCTGGCTTCAAGGTTGCATCTGTCCATCCCTTTACGCCCTGGGCAATCTTGGTTGGTGAATCAGGATACTTCTGGCTCTCGAAGCAGACGCTCACGTGCTTAGGATACTTGATTCCATGCTTGCAGGCAATACCTGTGCCCTGGAAGTTACCTGTATAAACCTGGATTCCTGGCTCATTGGTGAAGACTTCAAGGAGGATTCCGCTCTTTGGAGAGTAGAGGCTTGCGCAGACGGTCTTGTCATCGCCCTTGCCATCCTTATAGGTGTTCAGACACCAGTTGTGGTCGTAACCTGTAGCGTTCTTGATCTGGTCGAAGCTGTAATCTACCTTCTTGCCAATCTCGGTAGGAGTGCGGAAGTCCATTGGAGTTCCTTCTACGTCCTTGATTTCACCTGTTGGAATATAGAGTGAATCTGCAGGTGTGAACTTATCAGCATTGATGTACATTATCTGGTCGAAACCTTCCTTGGATGGATCGCCATTCAAGTTGAAGTAACTGTGGTTGGTCATGTTAACCACGGTCTCCTTATCGGTTGTAGCACCAAACTCGATGTCAAGTGTATTGTTGCTCTTTACCGTATATTTTGCTGTTGCAGTAACATTGCCAGGGAAGCCATTCTCGCCATCCTTTGCCTGGATAGTGAAGGTTACAGAAGAATCATTCTTCTCTGTAATGTCGTAAACCTGGTTCAACCAACCGGTAGCACCACCACCGTGAAGACAGTTGCCATTGTCGTTTGGCTTCAGATTATATGTTTTGCCTGCAAGAGTCAACTTGGAGTCCTTGATACGGTTGGCGTAACGGCCTACTGATGATCCGTAATCAGAAGGAGTGTTGAGGGTGTCTGCATACTGGTGGATGTTGTCGTAGCCGAGCACTACATCTGTAGGCTTGCCATCCTTGTCAGGGACAGAGATGGAAACTACACGACCACCATAGTTGGTGAGGCAAACCTCCATGCCGTTGGCATTCTTGAGGGTAACTAACTCAGTCTTCTTGCCCAAAACAGTAGAATCGAAGTCTGCTGGATTCAAGCCTGACTGTGTTAAACTAGCATTGCTGCTTGAAGAACATGCTGAGAGGGTAGCGACTGCTGCGAAACCAACTCCCATAAAAAGGTTCTTTACGTTGTTCATTTCTAGGTTGCTTTTAATGTTGTTTACTAATTTTGGGTGTAAAATTACAATTTTATTTTGAAACCACAATACTTTTCCCTAACTTTTTTTCTTCTATAGTGTGTTTTTAACACTATTTGCATCAAAGTCCCCTCTTTTCTGCTGTTTTTCCCGTGTTTTTTGTCTTTTTCTGTGTTTTGTGATGGAGTAGTGTAAAGATGTGGAATTTTATCAAAGATTAGCTTGTTGATAGGTTAGTTTATGATTCGGTCGTGTCATTAAGGTCTGTGCCATTAAGTGTCATTAAGCTTTTTCGGTCATTTCCGGTCATGGTCATTTTCGGTCATTTTCATTTTTCAATCTATGGTTGATTTCCGCCCAAAAGCTCCAGGATCAGCACGCCCTGAAAGGGCAAAAGCTTTCAGGGCGTGACAATATCTTATAACAAAAAAACTGCAGTTGGTGTTTGCCAGCTGCAGTTCCTTTATATTATAATAATGTGTATCTATTAGCAAACCTTGTGAGAACCCTCAGAGATAACTACTGGATAAACCTCAGGTGCGTGACCATACTTAGCTGTGAACTTAGCTGTAACATCCTCAACGAACTTGTCGTAGATGTCGTCCTTAACCAAGTTGATGGTGCAGCCACCGAAGCCACCACCCATAATACGGCTACCAGTAACACCATTCTCCTTGGCAACATCGTTCAAGAAGTCGAGCTCCTCGCAGCTTACCTCGTATTCCTTGCTCAAACCGTGGTGAGTCTCATACATCTTCTGACCTACAGTCTCGTAGTCACCCTTCTCAAGAGCATCGCAGACTGCCAATACGCGGTCCTTCTCGCCCAATACGAAGTGAGCGCGGCTGTAATCCTCTTCGCCTACCTCAGCGCGAACCTCTTCCAACTGCTCCCATGTGCAATCGCGGAGAGTCTCGAACTTAGCCTCTGGGTGCTTGGCAGCGATGTGCTTAACCACGTTCTCGCAAGAGTTGCGGCGGTCGTTGTATGGAGAACCAGCCAACTCGTGCTTAACCTTAGAGTTAACCAGGCAGAGCTTGTAACCCTTAGGCTCGAATGGGAAGTACTCAAACTCACGGCTGTTGCAGTCGAGACGCATCAACTTACCCTCCTTGCCGAATACAGAAGCAAACTGGTCCATAATACCGCAGTTTACACCTACGTACTTGTGCTCAGTAGCCTGACCAGCGAGAACGAGATCCCACTTAGAAACCTTGTTGTCACCGAAGAGATCGTTCAAAGCGAAAGCGAAGCAGCTCTCAAGAGCAGCAGAAGAAGACATACCTGCACCGAGAGGCACGTCGCCATAGAATGCAGCATTGAAGCCCTTTACATCAACACCCAGCGCCTTCATCTCCTGGCAGATACCGTAGATGTAGCGTGCCCAAGATGCGCGAGGACCCTCAGGGTCGTTTACCTTGAACTCTACACGGTCCTTCAAGTCGATAGAGTAGAGCATCACTGTCTCTGTTCCGTTAGGACGGATCTCAGCCATAATACCCTTATCTACTGCACCTGGGAATACGAATCCACCATTATAATCTGTGTGCTCGCCAATCAGGTTAATACGACCTGGTGACATATAGATGTTACCTGTTTTGCCATCAAAGTGCTTGATGAAACGGCTTCTTACTTTTTCGATATCCATAATAGTTGTTGTTTAAAAAGTTATTATTAAAGATTTGATTATAAATTAGTTATTCCCGGATAAATCAAGTTTTGCTTCATCCGGGAATAGGATTTTCCGGAATTTACTCTACAGGGATGTCCTTGTTGACATTCTTGCAACCTGCGAGCGCATAGAAAAGAATGTATGCGATCATGGCGATGATAACCCAGTAAGATGCGATAGGGCCAGCAGCCTTAGCAACTGCATCCTGGATGAGAGGCATTACACCACCACCAACTACCATCATCATGAAGATACCTGATGCCTGAGCTGTGTATTTGCCAAGACCCTCAACGGCAAGGTTGAAGATTCCACCCCACATGATAGAAGTACACAAACCGCAGATGGCGATGAGCACACACTTGGTAGGGATGGTAAATGCTACAACGCCAGTACCGTGGTCGTCGAGCTTGAGAAGGCTTGCAATCTCTGAATCACCTGCCAAAGAGAAGTTCAATGTGTTTGCCTCTGGCAAGAAAATGGCTGTGAGCAACAGGAGGATAGCTACTGTTGATACTACTGTCATCTGTGTCTTGGTAGAAACGGCACCGCTGATGAATGAGCTGAGGAATCGGCCGCACATCATAAGCAACCAGTAAACTGCTGCGAAAGCACCACCTACAGAAGCTGCACCTGTGAAGTCCATGCTACTGATGTAGAAGATAAGCTGAGCTGGAATACCAATCTCAACACCTACATAGAAGAAGATACCGATGACACCGAGTACGCAGTGACGGAAAGACCAAGGACTGTGGTCGTACTGCACGTTTTCCTTCTTGATGTTTGGCTCAGGAATAGCTACGAACCAGATGATAAAGAAGGCTGCGATGAATACTGCCATACCGATGAAGAGGAGAGGAGCAACGTCGCTCATACTGGTGTTGGCTGTAACAGTACCTACGAGCACACCTGCCAGCAATGGGGTAAGAGTACCACTCAATGAGTTCAATGTACCACCAATCTGAATGAGCTGGTTACCACGGTTACCACCGCCACCGAGCAAGTTCAACATTGGGTTTACCACCGTGTTAAGCATACATACGCAGAAACCGCAGATGAATGCACCCAACAGATAAATGATGAGGTTGAGGCAAACTGCGCCAGAGCTGAGTGTGAATACTGGGATGTCGTCACCGAAGATGCTTGATAAGTACTGGATCATCAAACCGATTGTACCGACTGCAAGTGCGATGAGAGCTGTTTTCTTGTAACCCTTGTTTTCGATCATCTTACCTGCTGGAATACCCATAAAGAGGTAAGCGGCGAAGTTCATGAAGTTACCCATCATGGCTGCCCAAGAGTACTTGAAGCCCCAGATGTTGCCAAAAGGTGCTCCCATGTTAGTTACGAACGAGATCATTGCAAAGATAAAACACATCGTGATGATTGCAATGACACGACCGTTGTTGTTTCCATTGTTTTGTTCCATTGTTTAAACTTGATAGTTGATATTGTTATTATTTAATGTTTATTCTAGTCAGAATTTTACCGCAAAAAGGAGTGGCTGCCTCGAAGTTCTCTTTCAGAGGCAGCAACTCCTATCTGATTATTAGTGATTTATCTTATTTCTCTACACCAAACTTGTAGATAGTCTTCTGGGTGTAGGTCTCACCTGGACACAATCTGCAGCTTGGGAAGTAAGGGTGGTTAGGTGTGTCTGGGAACTTCTGTGCCTCGAAGCATACTGCGCTGCGGCGTGGGAAGGTTGCACCATGCTGACCCTTGATGCCTGCCAGGAAGTTACCTGTGTACATCTGCAGACCTGGCTCTGTGGTGTAAACCTCCATGGTGCGGCAGCTTACAGGATCCTTGATGCGAGCAGCAAAGCTCAACTCGCCCTCTTCCTTCTTGTTCAATACATAGTTATGGTCGTAACCAGAACCATTCTTAATCTGTTCATCATCTGCATTGATGTCCTGTCCGATTGGCTTTGGAGTGCGGAAATCGAATGGAGTACCCTCTACCTTGAAGATCTCACCTGTAGGGATAGATGTCTCATCTATAGGGAGATAGTAGTCTGCGTTAACCTGACAGATGATGTTGTCAACTGTTGGGGTAGGGTTAGCAATACCCTGGATTGAGAAGAATGCATGGTGAGTGAGGTTGCAGATGGTCATCTTGTTGGTGGTTGCCTGATACTTGATGACGAACTCGTTGTCGTCTGTCAAGGTATAAGCCACCCAGACGGTCAATTCTCCTGAGAAACCTTCCTCGCCGTATGGGCTGGTGTACTTCAGGACGACTGCGTTGTCGCTCATGCGGGTAGCATCCCAAACATGTGCGTGGAATCCTGTAGGACCTCCATGCAAGTGGTTCTTGCCATCGTTGCATGCTAACTGGTACTCCTTGCCATGAAGAGTGAACTTACCCTCTTTAATACGGTTACCGTATCGACCGATGAGGACGCTCAAGAAAGGCTCAGGTGAGTTGATGACGTCCTGAATGTTGTCGTGACCCTGAACGAGGTTGGCATAGTTGCCGTCCTTGTCTGGCATCATGATGGCTACAACAGCACCACCGTAGTTCGTCACAGCAACCTCGTTGCCCTGATTGTTTCTCAACACGAAGAGATCAGTCTTCTTTCCCTGTACTGTGGTCTGAAAATCTTCTCTTTTCAAACCACACTTGTTAACTGGTTCTGTATTCATAATATGTCATTTTTTTAGTTGCTCTACTTTAGAGTTCTAAAGTAATCTACTGCAAAGTAACTAAAAAAAAATGAATGTGACAAATTATTTAGCAATTATTTGATTTAAAAAAACTAAAAATTTCTAGGAGAGCAAATCTGCCACAACATAACTTGAACCGCCAACGAAGACAAAATCGTCTTTTTCTGCATTTTTTAGAGCAGCGTTATATGCTTCTTTTACAGAATGATATGTCTCTCCGTGTAAGCCTAACTTTAATGCAAGTTCGCTCAATTTCTCTACAGGGATGGCTCTTTTGGTAGAAGGCTGCGTCCAGTAGTACTTTACCCGATTTTCCAGCTTTTCCTTCAATAGTTGTAATACGTGCACCACATCTTTGTCATCCACCATGCCGAAAACGATGTGCTTGGTCTCGGCTTTTACGGAGTTGATCTGCGGTGCAAGGTAGTTCCAGCCGGCGAGATTATGGCCCGTATCGCAGATGGTGAGGGGAGCGTCATTGAGCTTTTCCCATCTTCCGCGCAGACCAGTCAGTTCGCATACGTGGGCGAATCCTTCACGGATGGCTTCATCACTGATGGCGAGTTTCTGGCGCAGTATAAGAAGTGCAGTCAGGATTGTCTTCTTGTTACGCTCCTGATAGGAACCCTTGAGCTCCATATCTACATCGCAGGTTTCGCTGCTTTCCAGATGATCTGCGTCGAAGTCCTGGGCGAAGAGAATAGGAGCATTCTCAGACTTAGCCTTCTTCTCGAATACGGTTCGGGTCTCCGGGAGGTATTCTCCAATGACTACAGGAACGCCCGGCTTGATGATTCCCGCCTTTTCACCGGCAATCTCGGCAAGGGTGTTGCCCAGGAACTGTGTGTGGTCGAAGCTGATGTTGGTGATGATGGAAAGAATAGGCGTGATGATGTTCGTGCAGTCGAGTCTTCCGCCCAGTCCCACTTCGATGACCGCATAATCCACCTCCTGCTCTGCGAAGTATTTCAGTGCCATGGCAGTGGTGAGTTCGAAGAAGGATGGATGAAGTGGTTTGAAGAAGGCACGGTTCTCTTCTACGAAGTCAATGACATACTGCTCCGGAACGCATTCTCCGTTCACTCGGATACGTTCTCTGAAATCTACCAGATGGGGAGAGGTGTAGAGTCCTACCTTGTAACCCTGGCTCTGAAGAATAGCAGCAAGGGTATGGGAGCTGGATCCTTTGCCGTTGGTTCCGGCTATGTGGATGGTCTTGTATTTCTGATGAGGGTGACCAAAGTGATCATCCAGGGCGAATGTGGTCTGCAAGCCTGGCTTGTAAGCCTTCGCTCCGATTTTCTCAAAGACAGGAGTACTATTGAAGAGATATTCTGTTGTTTCTTGATAATTCATTTCCTATATATATAATAATGTGTATAAACAAAAAGAGGCAATCCCAACACCGGCGTCAGCCAATGATTGAGATTGCCAGTAATCTTTTGTTTGTCTAGAAAGATATTGTTCTCTAGAAATCACTTTCTCCTCATGATGGGAGAGAGTTATTTATTGAAGAGATTCTTGATGCTGTCGAAGAGAGACTTCTTGGTAGCCTTGTCGGCCTGGAAGTTCTCGCACTCCTTGAACTTCTTCACCAGTTCCTTCTCCTCCTTGTTCAGAGTCTTAGGAATATAGACAGTGATGTTCACGATGATGTCTCCTTTTCCGTAACCGTATCCCTGGATGGCTGGCATTCCCTTGCCACGAAGGCGAACCTGTTTGCCCGGCTGGGTGCCCGGTTCAATCTTGATGGTGGTCTTTCCCTCCAATGTAGGGATTTCTACCTCACCACCGAGAACGGCTGTAGAGAAGTCGAGTACGAGATTGTAGTAGAGATCCTTGTCCTTACGCTCAAAGTTCTCACTCTTTTCTACACGTACAATCACCTGAAGATCGCCGTTTACGCCATTGTGCTTGCCGGCGCCTCCCTTTCCTGGAACGGTTATAACCATTCCGTCATCAACGCCAGCTGGGATGTTGATCTCTACAACCTCCTCGCCAGTTACGATTCCGTCGCCGCCGCAAGCTTTACACTTGTTCTTGATAATGTGACCTTCGCCGCCGCAAGTAGGGCAGGCAGCCTGGGTCTGCATCGTACCGAACATAGAGCGGACAGTGCGAACGGTGTAACCTGTTCCGTGACAGGTAGGGCAGGTCTCTGGCTGAGAACCACTCTCGCATCCAGTACCATGGCAAGAAGAACATGGTACGTCCTTGCGAATCTTGAACTTCTTGGTGCAACCTGCGTAAGCCTCTTCCAAAGTAAGCTTAGCCTGTACGCGCAAGTCTCTACCCTGGTACTGCTGTGGCTGGGCACTTCCGCCAAATCCGCCGAAACCGCCACCGAATCCACCGTGACCGCCGAAGATGTCGCCAAACATCGAGAAGATGTCGTTCATGTCCATGCCTGCGCCACCGCCGAAACCGCCAAATCCTCCCTGAGGACCGTTGAATCCAAACTGATCGTACTGCTGGCGCTTCTGGGGGTCGTGAAGAACCTCGTATGCTTCGGCAGCTTCCTTGAATTTTTCCTCAGCCTCCTTGTTGCCAGGGTTGCGGTCTGGATGATATTTGATGGCTATCTTGCGGTAAGCCTTCTTAATTTCGTCTTCTGATGCCTGCTTATCTACACCCAGCACCTCGTAATAGTCTCTCTTTGCCATTTTTCTCTATATTTTTATTGACCTACTGCTACTTTAGCGTGACGAATCACCTTGTCATTGAGGGTGTAACCAGTCTGTACGCAGTCGATTACCTTACCCTTCTTGTCATCGCCCATTCCTGGTACCATAGCGATTGCCTCGTGGAAATCTACATCGAAATCCTTGTCTGCAGTCTCAATCTTCTTCACGCCGAGACCTTCGAGTGTCTTGATGAACTTGTTGAAAATCATCTGTACACCTTCCTTGATAGCCTTAGGATCTTCGCTCTTGTCGGCAAGTGCGCGCTCAAAGTCGTCGAGGACAGGAAGGATGGCAGAGATGGTTTTCTCGCCACCATTGAGAATCAGTTCTGTCTTCTCCTTCATGGTGCGCTTGCGGTAGTTCTCAAACTCGGCAGTCTTATAAAGCAAGGCCTTCTTGAGCTCTTCTACTTCCTGCTGAGCCATCTTCAGAGGGTCAACTTCTGCCTTGTCTGCCTCATTGTCAGTATTCTCTGTCTGATTGTCAGCATCTGCCGACTTTGTGTCAGCCTTTTCCGCATTCTGCTCATCAGCCTTATTCTCTACGTTATCGTTATTCTGGGTAGCGTTCTGTTCTGCATTCTCATTGAGAACCTGCTCCTTTGCGTTACCGTCCTCTATATTAATTTTCTTTTCTTTTGACATAGCCTTAAATTTTTTAAACATGATTATTCTTTTATTGGTTGTTTTGACAAAAAGTGTGCCAACTCGATTCTCATCGAATTGGCACTTGTATAAAACTAAATGAATTAATATGTCTTTCTATTATTGTATTCCGTACATTTTAGCCTTTTGTTCCTTAATAGCCTCATCGTAGATGTACTCATCATAAGACATCAGCTTGTCGATGGTTCCAGAAGGAGTGAGCTCAATGATACGGTTTGCCACGGTGTTGATGAACTCGTGGTCGTGGCTGGCGAAGAGTACATTACCCTTGAATGCTACCAGGTTGTTGTTGAATGCCTGGATACTCTCCAAGTCCAAGTGGTTGGTTGGAGTATCGAGAATCAGACAGTTGGCGTTCTGCAACTGCATGCGGGCAATCATACATCTCATCTTCTCACCTCCTGAGAGCACGTTCACCTTCTTCAACACTTCCTCACCGCTGAAGAGCATTCTACCTAAGTAACCCTTCATGGCCACCTCGTTTCCTGGACCATACTGGCTCAACCAATCTACGAGGTTCATGTCGCTCTGGAAGAACTCTGTATTGTCGAGTGGGAGATAGGCTGTTGTGATGGTAATACCCCATTTATATTCACCTGCGTCAGCCTTGCGGTTGCCGTTGATAATCTCGAAGAGGGCAGTCATCGCCTTAGGGTTGTGAGAGAGGAATACTACCTTCTCACCCTTCTCGATATTGAAGTTTACGTTGTCGAAGAGTACTGTTCCGTCCTCATCGCAAGCCTTCAAGCCCTCAACCTCCAGAATCTGGTTGCCTGGTTCACGGTCCATCTGGAAGATGATGCCTGGGTACTTACGGCTAGATGGGCGGATTTCCTCAACATTCAGCTTCTCCAACATCTTCTTGCGGGATGTGGTCTGCTTACTCTTAGCCACATTGGCAGAGAATCGGCGGATGAACTCCTCCAGCTGCTTCTTCTTCTCCTCGGCCTTCATCTTCTGGTTCTGAGCCTGACGGAGAGCCAACTGAGAACTCTCGTACCAGAAAGAGTAGTTACCGGCAAACATAGTTACCTTGCCAAAGTCAATATCCACGGTCTGAGTGCTGACAGCATCGAGGAAGTGACGGTCGTGAGAAACCACGAGAACAGTCTGCTCGATATTGCTGAGGTATTCCTCCAGCCACTCTACAGTGTCGAGGTCGAGGTCGTTGGTAGGCTCATCGAGGAGGAGGTTGTCTGGGTTACCGAAGAGAGCCTTCGCCAACATCACGCGCACCTTCTCTGTGTTGGAAAGCTCACCTACGAGCTTGTCGTGGCGATCTTCCTTTACGCCAAGGTTCTGAAGCAACTGGGCAGCATTGCTCTCAGCCTCCCAACCGTTCATCTCGGCAAACTTAAGCTCCAATTCTGCTGCGAGGTTACCATCCTCTTCTGTCATCTCTGGCTTAGAGTAGAGGCGCTCGCGCTCCTTCATGTTTTCCCACAAAGGCTGATGACCCATCAGAACGGTGTCCATCACGCGGAACTCGTCATACTTGAAGTGGTCCTGCTCCAAAACGGAAAGGCGCTCGCCTGGTCCCATCTCCACAGTTCCCTTGTTTGGCTCCAGGTCGCCGCTGATGGCGCGGAGGAGAGTTGACTTACCGGCACCGTTGGCACCGATTACGCCGTAAATATTACCATGTGTGAACTTGAGGTTTACATCTTTGTAAAGCACTCGCTTACCGAATTGAATTGCAAGATTTGTTACTGTAATCATATACTTAATATATAACCTGCTGATTATTAATTATTTATCTTATGTTATTTATTTCGCTGTTTGCATATTGTTTGCAATCCTACTTCTTTGCAAGCAAATCCATTAGCTGCTTGATTTGTGCGTCCTTGCTCTCTACTTGCTTACGTAGGTCTGCCACTTGTTCACGCAGCAGATAGATTTCGCTCTCTGAGAAGTCTCCAACTATCTGTTTGTTGTGGTGGGCGTTCTCTTCGTTTACCATATTTATATTAGGCTCACGTTTACCGAATACCCAATCATTAAGGCATACTGCTGATTTCTCATCGAACATTTCGCCATCCGAGTTTTCTAGCCATTCCTTCCTTACGCCAAGATGAAAACATATCTTTTGTACGTCAGTCTTTGTGTAATTGTTGCTTGCCATTTTCTTTTGGAGGTTTGACTGGTCTATATCGACTAGTTTGGCAAACTGCCTCATAGACTTACATCGACTAATATCGTACAGTTTCTTTAAATTTGTAGTGATGTCGCTCATAATTCTTAATTTTTGTAATAAAACATATAAGTAAACCTCACTTATTGCAAAGAAAGGTTAAAATACCACATATAACCACAACTTTTTTGAGGAAAAGTTTGGTGGTTTGAGGTAAAATGCGTACCTTTGCAATCGTTAATCGGAACAATCCGAAAGACGAATAAAAGGTGGGACGGAGTGTAAACCCAGTCCAAGCTATCAAATCCACTGCAAAGATAATGGTTTAACTTCATTCCACCAAACTTTTTTGGTTAAATATAGTTATTTGAGGAAAAATAATGAAGATAGAATATAATCAGGAAGATGTTCGTCAGAGAGTTTACGAGATTATGGACGCAGGAAAATACAAAACTACAAGGGCGTTTGCTACTTCCGTTGGTATCGACTGCTCTAATCTGTATAAGATGCTGAAAGGTCAGCAGAACTTCACGAAAGCCACTATGATGGTAATATGTGAAGCAACAGGTGTAAACCTTCAGTGGCTCGCTTATGGAAAAGGTGAAAGCAAAATTCAATGCGATGCAAATCTTAGTGATGTAACTCTTTTGCGAATCGAAAAGGCAAGACTTGAAGAACGAGTACAATGCCTAGAAAACGAAAAAGCATTTCTGCAAAGGATGCTTGAAAAGTAATAGGAGAATAATAAAATGGCAACACCGAAGAAGAAAGTAGTGGTCGAAAAGATTGCTAAGAAATGGCTATCAACTGATGAAGCTGCATCATACATAGGTATGGGAAAGTCGTTCATAGTTGAGTTGAGAAAGAGCGGAAAGCTACCACACTGCATGATAGGTCATTCTGCATTCTTCCTCGCAAGCGATATAGATAATCTGCTTGAAAGCCATCGTGTGTATTAATGAAGTTTTGTTTCATATACCACCAAGCGAGGTGGATGGGCGAGTATCCCATTTCGTTTTTGACTTAATCTCGCCCAATATGGTTTCGTAGCTCAGTTGGTCAGAGCGGTCGGCTGTTAACCGATAGGTCGCAGGTTCAAGCCCTGCCGAAACCGCAATTCTTTTTTATTCTGTTTAGTACTCACAAGGAGCAAAGGTAAGTCCTTTAACCTTATAAAGGAGGTAGTTTGGGCAGCTATTTTCTTGCAACCTAAGTGAGGAACAAAAGATTAAAGAATGAGTTCTTTGACATATTGATAAAATGCACAGAATAGTATGCGCATATAAGAAATGTAGTAAAGGAGCGGCACTGGCACGCGGTGATATTACGAAAGGGTATGCGATATACGTAAGACTAGTAATTCTGTTATTGATGAAATTATCACTGATGAACTACCACGGAAATGATATTGGCATCCAGTCAAGCGAGAAGAATTGTCGTGGAAAGCAAAGGGTAATGACGATTACAAAGATAACAGTCTAGCCAACTCTGAATAGAGTTGAGTCAAAGAATGAGACTATAACACTTTAAAGTTGAGAACACTCTCGTACTTTAAATACATAAAACAAAGAGATACTTGGTGTAACCGGAAGCACACCATACAACTAGAAGATACCGTTCTTATCGTATGGAAATGTTGGTTCGAGTCCGATAGTATCTCCAATAAGTTTCTGAATTGTTTTGGTGAGATTGCAAGAACTCAGCGAAACTGAATATTATATTTCGATTTGTAATTAAATGCAGCTCGTCTGTGAAGATAGGCTGCACATATCGCAGGTTGGAGCAGTTGGTAGCTCGCTAGGTTCATGTCCTAGAGGTCGCCAGTTCGAGTCTGGCACTCTGCAACATCATTTTTAGGTGATACAAAAGTAAGGTTTATTAGTTTTTTTAGTTATTATCGAAAGGCATATTGTTCGTGAGAATAGCATGCCTTTTAAAATGGTTCTATGGTGTAACGGTAGCACAAGAGATTTTGGTTCTCTTAGAGACTGTTCGAGTCGGTCTAGAACTACTTTTTTGGGTAAGTACATATTTTATTTATTTATTGTACTATTGCTTGTGAAAGTAGTAGTACAAAAACTGCTTAATTTGCACCTTTTTGGTGCTTGTTTTTATTTAGTATTAACTTTTATATCTCAACTGCTTGCGACAAGTCGTTGAGTTTTGCCCTTAAAGCAATTAGGTAATGCGCTACATACGCAGATTTAATGCTCCGACCAGTATGTAGAGAAGATGGCTCGATACCATCTAAGGGCGCATTTTTACTTTGTCATATAGAAATGATTAAATTTTAAAATTAAGCTGTTTTCCCTTGGCGGTCAGATTATTAAGTTAGTCTGCCGCCAAGGTTTTAACAAAAAAAAAGAAAGATGAAAGTAATATATAGTATAAAGGTTCACCGTGACAACCTAAAAACGCTGCAAGGTTTGAAATGCTTGCAGTCTGTTGATGTCGGTGAAGATGGCAAATCAATCACTTGTCAGTTCAAAGACAACAAGACTAGAGGTTGTCTGATTGCTCATACAAATGATTGGCTTGTTGAGTTTGCGACTGGAGAATGGCAGAAGTTTGGCGATGCTGCTTACCAACAACTAGTTTGGAATCCGAGTAAAATATCTAAAGAATATTAGCCATGTCTGCTGTTAGAGTTGTTCAACACAAGTACACATCGAAAGATGGTACTGAGTACGATAGTAGAGAAGAATATCTGTATCACCAAATTCTTCTTGCTGATAAACGAGTTTTCTGTATTCATAGGCAAGTGAAACTCAACATATTCAAATCCCTTTATATGCTTGTGCCGAAACAACTCAAAACAAAGATTCGGTACGATAAAAGACTGATGGTTAGCGGTCATAGCTATAAACCAGACTTCATATTTTGGGAAGACGGAAAATTGATTGTATGTGATGTGAAATCAAAGTACACTCATTCTCTTAGGGAGTTCAGAATAACTGCCAAGGGGTGTATTAATAAGATTGTTGCACATAACAAGAAACGTCATAATGGTGAGCCGTTTGTGGTTTTTCGTGAAGCTATCCATATCAAGAAGAATGAATGGAAGATAATCGACTACCCACCTGACGGAAATAGTTATTGTGAGATGTAATTTTTACCATAAGTTATTGTTTTAGTTAGTCAGTTGTGTAAAACCGCCCCTATGCTGACTTCGGTTGGCGTAGTCTAGGATGTGGAGTTGCTCTTTGGGCAAGAGCATGGATTGGGAACGCACCATAAGAGGAAATAAAACCTCTCGTAAGTTTGGCAGATGGTGTGCCTTTAGAAACGTAGGAGACGAAGCATCCTTTTAAAAACAGTTTAATAGATGAATACAAAAGAATTAGACGGTTATCTGAAATTTCTCTCAGAAAAACAGACTGCCGTTCAAGAAAGCGGTTTTGACGTTGAGGATAGTGATTTGAGTCCTCAACTATTCCCATTTCAAAAGTATTGTGTTAAGCGAGCATTGAAAGTTGGTCGCTTTGCTATGTTTGAAGACTGTGGATTGGGAAAGACGTACCAGCAATTAGAGTGGGCACAACAAGTGGTTAACCACATTAATAAACCTGTTCTTATTCTTGCGCCATTGGGTGTTATAGGTCAGACAATCAAAGAAGGAGTTCATTTCGGCTACAAAGTAACTGAGATTGCTCTTACGACATTCGACCAGGACTTGGATGCTGGTATCTATATTACCAACTATGATAATATGGATAACATTGATGCTTATCTGTTTGGGGGGGTCGTTCTTGATGAGAGTTCAATATTGAAGAACTTTGCAGGTAAGACAAGAACCGCACTTATTGAGGACTTCAAAAATACACCTTATAAGTTATGTTGTACTGCAACGCCTTCTCCAAACGACACAACCGAGCTTTGCAATCATGCAGAGTTCTTGAATATTATGACAAGAAACGAAATGCTTGCGATGTACTTTGTTCATGATGGCGGTTCTACATCTGATTGGAGACTGAAAGGTCATGCACAACAAGATTTTTGGGATTTCGTTTCTACTTGGGCAGTAATGCTCAGTAAACCATCTGATATTGGTTTTAGCGATGATGGATATATTCTTCCACCAATGAATGTTATTGAAGACTACATCGTTACCGAGAAGAAAGATAACGGTGCTCTCTTTAATGATATGGCTGTGTCTGCAACGGATTTCCATAAAGAGCTTAGAAGAACTATCAAGCAACGTCTTGAAAGAGTTGCTGAGATTGTTAATGCTTCTTCTGAGAATTGGATTATCTGGATTGGGCAAGATGAGGAAGGCAAGGTTCTTCGTGAACTGATTCCCGATGCAGTTGAGGTTAAAGGTAGTGATAGCAAGCAATACAAGAAAGATAAGTTGCTCGGATTTGCTAACAACGAGTTTAGGGTGCTTGTCACTAAGTTGAAGATTGCATCATTCGGTCTTAACTATCAGAACTGCCGTAATCAGATGTTTGCTTCACTTGATTTTTCATTTGAAGCTACCTATCAAGGTATCAGACGTTCATATCGCTTCGGTCAGAAAGATGAGGTGAATATCCACATCATTACTCTTGATACGATGCAGAACGTGAAATCATCATTCGAGGAAAAGCAAAAGCAGTTCCTTGAAATGCAGAAGTCTATGACCGAAGCTATGTGTCGTAACATCAATAATCAGATAAAGTTAAAGAAGATGGAAGTTGACAACAAGTATCAATCAAAAAACTGTGACATTCGCCTAGGCGATTGCGTACAGCTCATTCAGAATGTTCCCGATGAGAGTATAGGTTTCTCTATTTTCTCTCCACCATTTGCGGAACTTTACACATATTCCGATAAGTTAGAGGATATGGGTAATTCAAAGGACTATAAGGAGTTCTTTACTGCCTTCAAATATCTTGTTAAAGAACTATACAGAGTTCTTTGGAGCGGTCGTAACGTTGCCGTTCATTGTATGGACTTGCCTATCCAAAAAGGCAAGGAAGGATATATCGGTCTTCGTGACTTCTCAGGTATGATTCTTGAAGCATTTCAAGAAGTAGGCTTCATCTATCACTCAAGAGTAACGATTTGGAAGAATCCTGTAACTGAAATGCAGAGAACAAAGGCACTCGGTCTTCTCCATAAGCAAGTAAAGAAAGATGCGGCTATGAGCCGTGTCGGAATCCCTGACTATCTTATGGTATTCCGTAAGGAAGGCGAGCATGAACACCCAGTTCATTGTGATATATCTGTTGATACTTGGCAAAAGTACGCCTCGCCAGTGTGGATGGATATTGATTATTCTAAAACACTTAATGGTATTAAGGGGCGTGACGAGAATGACGAGAAGCATATCTGTCCATTACAACTTGAAACAATCGAGCGAGCAATAACTCTTTGGAGTAACAAGGGTGATAAGGTTCTTACACCATTCCTTGGAATCGGTTCTGAGGTTTATCAGTCAATTAAGATGGGTCGCTTTGGTGTCGGCTTTGAATTAAAGGATAGTTACTTTAATGAAGCTGTAAAGAATTGTAAAGCTGCCGAGGCTGATACAAATGCACCTACATTGTTCGATATGTAATTTTTCATTTGCCCATTATATATGCAATTCACGCGAATCGGTGCGGTTCAAGTTTTGGAATCCTTTAATTAGGTTACAGCGATTATCCATTCAATCGTCCGAAGCGGACTAGCCTTAGCCCCGAATGGAATTAGGGAGCTACGTTAGGAATGAATGTATAGGCACGTTAGGATATTCGTCCAAGTTCTGACCTCTGCGGTCGATGATTAAAAGAAGCGAAAACAACGGTGTTGTCGGCAAGAAACCATTCTATAACATTGGCGATGGGCGCACAACCCCACTTCGGTGGGAGATTTATTTATTAATTTAAATTTGAGTTTATGATTTACGTAAGAAGTAAAGAAGGCAGCGTATTAATGCCAACAGAACGTTGTGGTAAGATAGGTTATCTTCTTCGTCACGGAAAGGCTCACGTAGTCAGCCGTGTTCCGTTTGTGGTGCAGTTGGATTACGATAGTACCACCTACACGCAAGATGTGAGCCTTGGTATTGATGCTGGTTCTAAGCACATTGGTGTTTCGGCAAGTTCCGAGAAAAAGGAGATGCTTGCAGCACAAGTCGAGTTAAGAAGTGATATTGTGAAATTGCTTTCTACTCGTAGGGAGTTGAGACGGACAAGGCGAAACCACAAGACACGCTATCGAAAGTCTCGTTTTGACAACCGCAAGAAGAAAGATGGTTGGCTAGCACCAAGTGTTGAACAAAAGATTGAGAGCCACTTGAAGGTTATCCGCTTAGTTCATAAGTTACTTCCTATCACGAAAACCGCAATCGAGGTCGCTCAGTTCGACGATCAGAAAATCAAGAACCCAGACATCAAGGGTGATGAATATCAGCAAGGAGAACAAATGGGATTTTGGAACGTAAGGGAGTACGTTTTGGCAAGGGATGGGCATAAATGTGTTCACTGCAAAGGTAAGAGTAAAGACCCGATATTGAACGTTCACCATTTGGAGAGTCGCAAGACTGGCGGTAATTCACCTTCTAACTTAGTTACTTTGTGTGAGACTTGCCATAAGGCTTATCATCGTGGAGAGTTCGACTTGAAAATTAAGCGAGGAAGTTCCTTGCGTGATGCTGCGGTTATGAACATCATGCGCTGGGCAGTCTATGAGCGAGCCAAGGCAGAGTTTGGCAACGTTCACTTGACTTATGGTTACATTACCAAACACACGCGCATTGAGAATGGTGTTACCAAGACCCATGCAGCCGATGCATTCTGTATTGCCAAGAACGTACATGCAATGCGGTTGAGTTCTTTCTTTATGTGTCGTTGTGTTCCTCGCCATACGAGGGCATTACACGTTGCCAACCCTAAGAAAGGTGGCATTCGTAGAAACACAATAGCCTCACATAAGATTGGTAAGTCCAATTTTCAACGTTTCGATATGGTACGATGGATGGGTAAGGAATGCTTTATCTTTGGAAGTACTCACGGAAGACCAGTATTGCGTGATATAGATGGTCTTCAAGTAGCGAACCAACCAAGCGTGAATATTAAAACAATTAAGTTTTTAAAGAGATTAAAAAATAATATTTTAATGGAAGAAAAGAAATTCCGAAGGTTAAATTAGCCCAACCGATGATAGTGTTCCTTGGGCAAGAACGATAATGGTGTACTTCTATAAATAGTGGTACTCTTGAAATTAGGGGCTATCATCGGTAACTGGAGATTGTGACCGTAGCGTATGGCAAAGTACGGAACATACAAGAAATTAGGAGGCAGAACCCACAAAAATAAAAAACTCTTATTATGACTGCTGACCGAAATCCAATGGGATGTTGCCAACCGATGAGGTTCGATTCCTCAAATCTCCACTTCTTTAGAATAGGTCAATGTTTAACGAGCCAAGGCAGTTCCGACCGACCATCGGGAAATAGTCAATACGATTCTTGTAGGATTCATCACTTAAATTTTGCCAACTGCCGAGGCTCATTTTTTTCAAAGTATGGGAGGTGTATAATGGCGAGAATAACGCTTGAAGAATTACGAAAAGACCCATTGATAAAGGGTGATTTTGAGCTTATGAGCAAAATGGGTGTACCAGAAAATAAACCTTGGGAGTTTGTTTGTAAGATATTGAGTTTTTGTGATGATGATTATTTTAATCTCAAGGTTAAAAGTTTGTTTTCTGTATATATAGCTGGCTATACAGCTTGTTATTGCAAATTTGCAAACCAAATTATTGAAAAAGCTAAGTAATGAAAGGTATGTATTATATATGCTATCTTGTTGCCATGCTTGTTCTTGTAGTCGCTGCCGAGATAATCAACTTCGCAAGCAAGACAGTATGCGGCAAGAAAGTTATAAAATGTTTTGATTTATGAGTATAATTTTATTTGCGCTTGCTGCAACCTTTCTTATGTTCGCAGTTGCTGGCGCAATAGCGATGATGCTAGGTCTGGATAAAGAAGATTAGCAAAATGAGAAGTGAATCAAGGCGCAGTCAGCTCGACCACGAAAGATATATGAGAAATCGTGAAGAAAGACTGCAAAAGCAAAGAGATTATTACAGAGATAATACTGAACTTTGCAAGGCTAGCGTAAAGCGATGCAAAAAGAAAAGAGTAGAAAGAGAAAGATTATTATTGTTTAATTAAATATTTAGCTATTATGGCAAAAGACAAAATTAAGTTGGTTTTTGAGATTGACCGCTTTAAGGTTATCGGTTGTGTCGCACGTAACTGTGAGACCAAGAAAGAGTACGAGGAATTGGTGAAAATCATCAATGATACTGATGAGGTTGTTCGTGATGACGCAGAAATTGAGAAGACAAATTGTGTGCTGATTCTCGACCAGTTGTTGCACGACAACGAGAATTTGGCTCTTCGCAAACGTTTGGAGAGCGAGGATGAAACACTTCACAATGGTGAAGGTGGCAGTGGTGATGGTGACGGCAACGTAAAGTGCATCGAAATCAAAGGCGAGGTTGCCAAGGACTTATTCGATAAGCTTGCGTCTTTGGTAGAAGAAGGAAAGGATGGTGAGTAATGAGAGCAAGAACTAGTACTTGGTATGAGACAAAAATCAAGTACCAAAAGACAATGGAGGATGGTTCGGAAAAAGTAGTCAATGAACTTTATGTTGTTGATGCACTTTCTTGCACCGAGGCAGAAACATCTATCATTGAAGAAATGAGTTGCTATATTAGTGGTGATTCTGCCGTTACAAGCGCAAAGAAAACCAACTATGGCGAGATTTTCTTCTCTGACTTGGATGATGATGATAAGTGGTACAAGGCAAAACTCCAGTTTATCACTATTGATGAGAAGAGTGATAAGGAGAAGCGTTCTAACGTAACTTATCTGGTTCAAGCTAAGTCGTTGGCACGTGCTCTTCGATATGTTGATGAGGCGATGGGCAAGACAATGATTGATTACGACATCGTAGGTCTCAACGAAACAAAGGTACTTGACGTGTTCCAAAAAAAATAAATATGGTTTGGAAAGATATACCTAATTGGGAAGGAATGTATCAAGCGTCAGATACTGGGCTTATAAAGAGCGTGGAAAGAAAGCTTGAAAATCAACCTAATCATGCCAATAGGATTGTTAAAGAAAAATTGCTTAGTCAATGTAAAAACAAAGATGGATATTTACAAGTTAACCTTCATAAAAATGGGAAAAGTTATCCATATCGTGTACATAGGCTAGTTGCTTTAACATTTTTACCAAATAAAGACAATCTTCCAGAGATAAACCATAAGGATGGTGATAGGGAAAATAACAATGTCTTGAATTTGGAATGGTGTACTAGGCAATACAATAATGCATATTCTTTTCATAAATTAGGTCGTTCTGCTTGGTCAAAAGGCGTTTTTGGTTCAAAACATCCTTTATCAAAGAAAATACAAATGATAAAAAATGGAGTTGTTGTGAGAGCTTTTACAGGCGTAAGACAAGCTGCAAGGGAATTAGGGTATACTCTCTCGGGTATAACGGCTTGCGCTAGTGGCAGAAGACCTTCTTATAAAGGTTATCAATGGAAATATGAGTAGAATCGACAAACTTATAGCATCTATGCCGTCAAAAATGGCTAATGCAGTAATCCATCAACGCAAGTTACACGCTTGCTTGATGGAACTTACTGCAAACAAGTCAAGAGAAGTGGCGGCTAGAGCTATTTTTCTGAATTACCAAGATGGTGATGGCAGAAAGTTAGGTACAATTCCACATTATTACGAAAGACCTACAACTACTGGTTCGGTAATGGTGGAGACGTACTTTAGTTATATTGATAGAGTACATTAAATCTCAAAACTATGGCAAACAGTAAAATCGCAACTTTATACAAAAGGAGCTGCCACGATTGTATATTTCTCCAAGTCTGCAAAGACCCTAATGCAAGCTACAATGGTGATTACGTTTGCAAAGATTGGGAATGGAAATATGAGTGATTAATTTTAAAAGTTGAAATAAAATGAGTAATACACAAGTTGCGACACAACAAAACAATATGTCGCTCGGTGAGTTAATGCACTCACCTGCCGTAGTCGGAAAACTCAACGAGGTTTGGAATAGCCCACAAATGGCTAATAGTTTTATGAGTTCGGTTATCAGTGTGGCTAACGGAAATCCACAACTTCGCAATGCCGAACCTATGAGTATTATCGGTGCTGCCATGGTCGCTGCAACAATGCAGTTGCAGGTCATACCTACACTTGGGCAGTGCTATATCATTCCTTATGGAAAGAAAGCACAGTTCCAGGTTGGTTATTTAGGATTGCTCCAACTTTGCCAACGAAGCGGTCAGTTTAAGAAAATCCTCGCTGCTCCTGTTCACGAAGGAGAATATGTGTCAGGTGATGAGTTCGATGAAGAGTATGTCTTCGACAAGAAACAAAAGAAGTCAGATAAGGTTATCGGTTATATGGCTAAGTTTGAACTTCTTAATGGTTTCACGAAGGTTGCTTATTGGGATATTGAAAAGGTGAAGGCTCACGCTACAAAGTTTAGCCAAGCTTTCAGAGCTGGTTTCAATTCTCCTTGGAAGTCTGATTTCGATGCAATGGCTCAGAAGACGGTTCTCAAATCCATTTTGAAGTTTGCTCCTAAATCAATCGAAATGCAGAATGCGGTTACTTTCGACCAATCGGTTATCAATACCAATACTTCTGATGTTCAAGATTTGGATATTGATGCTTTTGCTCCAGAGTATGTTGACAACATCGAAAGCGAGAAGAAAGAGAATATTGCTGCAAAGGCTGCCGAGGCTGCCAAGGCTGATGCTGCCAAGAAGGAGGAAAAGAAATGATTACCGACAATGTAGAACAACGGAGTTTGACGTGGTTCAGAAATAGGGTCGGTCACATAACTGGTTCAAAGGTTGCTGACCTTATGAAGTCTGGTCGTAAGAAAGACGAGGTTTTCTCAGATACTGCTAAATCGTATCTTTACCAAATTGCTGGTGAACGTCTTTTCAATCCCGATTTCTTGAACGATGACGATATATTCCAAGATTACATCGACCAAGTTTCTGTAAACACAAAGGCAATGCAGTGGGGTGCTGATATGGAAGACCAAGCAAAGGCTTGCTTCTGCCAACTTCCACAAAACGAAGGAATAGAGATAGCAGATGTTTCTTCTTGCAAGCACGACACAATCCCTTACTTCGCAGCTTCTCCTGATGGTGCAATCTATAGTCGTGATGGTGGCGATATTAAGATTATTGAGGTTAAATGCCCTAACATCAATACTTATATGAAGTATCGCACACTTATCCACGATGCTGCTTCGCTCAAAGAAGTTGAGCCTAAGTACTACTGGCAGATGATGGCAGAAATGAGTTGTACTGGTGCTACTAGCGGTATCTTCATTACATACTGCCCTTGGTTATCTAAGCCTATTCATTGGGCTGAGATTGAGAGAAATGGAGACGATGTAAAGCTTATGGAAGCTAGAGTTATGTTGGCAAATGAGTTTATTGACGAAATTATTAATAAGTAATAATGGAACTACAAGGAAAAATTATTGTGGTGTTACCTGAAAGAAGCGGAACATCACAAAGAGGTAATCAGTGGCGTAGCATTTCCTATGTGTTGGAGACGCAAGAGCAGTACCCTAAAAAACTGGCATTCGATGTTACAAACGACAAGATAGACCAACTTAACATTCAGTTTGGCGAGATTCTTACCGTTCAGTTCGATATTAATGCTAGAGAATATAATGGAAGATGGTTTAACTCGGTTAACGCTTGGAACGTTATCCGTCAGACTCAGCAATCTCCTGCACAAGGAGGCGGTTTTAGTGGCAATGTTCAGTCTGGCGCACAAGCAGCGCAACAAGCTATGGCAAGTTCTGCTAATGCTGCTGGCGTGGCAAACCCGACGAATCAGCAAAGTCTGTTTCCACCTGCACAGCCACAGAAACCGCAATCTGCTGCTCCATCTTCTGATACGCAGTCTTCTGATGACTTGCCCTTCTAGCGTAGAATTAATCAAACGAGCATTCAACGCTTATGTGGTTCAATCTGAAAAATGTGTTTGAACTTGAAAAGTTTAGAGAAAAAGTAACCGAATTGGAGAACAAATGTGCTATGGTAGAATTAAAAGAGAAGCGTGGGCGTTCATTAAATCAGAATGCCTACCTTCATTTACTTCTATCTGCCTTTGCTCTTCAATACGGCTACACTCTAGATGAAGTCAAAACACATTTCTATAAGCTAGTAGTGAACAAAGATATATTTCTCAGAGAGGGGGTTGATAAATTCACAGGAGAATGCTATAAGTATCTTCGTTCTTCTGCTGACCTTACGAAAGACGAAATGAGTAAATCAATTTCTGATTTCAAATTGTGGGCAAAAGAAGAAGCTGGATTTGATTTTCCCGATTCTGATGAATATATCGCACTTCTGCACATCCATCATGAAGTTTCTAACAATCAAAGATATTTAGGTGTATGAAAGAAGAAATTTGGAAAGACATTCCTGGTTACGAAGGTGAGTATAAAGTATCTAATATGGGTAATGTCTATTCAATAATAAAGCATCGTTTGTCTTCATTGATGCTTAACAAGACGCTTGGGTATTTATTTGTCAATCTACATGGAAAGAACTATAGGGTTCATCGCCTTGTTGCTTTGACATTCATTCCTAACCCAGAGAATAAGCCATATATAGACCATATAAACACAATTAAAACAGATAATCGTGTTGAAAATCTTAGGTGGTGTACTCCTATGGAGAATACTCATAACCCAATCTCTTTTACCAAAATGGTAGAAGCTATAAAAAAGGCAAATATCGGGAAATTCGGAATCAAAAATGGCAAGCATAAAAAAGTTTATCAATACAATAAGGATGGAACGTTTATAAAAGAATGGGACAGTATATCTGACGCTGCAAGATTTTACAACACTGATAGGAGTAATATAGTCTGTAATTGTAAAGGCAAGACAAGACACTCTGTTGGTTTTCTTTGGAGCTACGAGAAAAAAGACTCTATTCCTCCTATGAGGTTTATTGCTGGAGTATCTATAATACAAATGAAAGAAAATGGAGAATTTATAAAAGAGTGGAAGTCGATAAAAGAAGCAGCGTCATTTTATAATGTTACTCCTTCTGCTATAAGGTGTGCATTGACTGGTTACAGAAGTAGAGCGTGTGGTTATAAATGGAAATATAAAGAACAATAATAAAAATAATTCTTATAGCTTATGATGTTACCAACTAACATACGTCAGAAATCTAGCGAATTGTTTCCTAATGACGCAGAGAAACAGAGAATATTTTGTATGGGTGCTGCATTCTCGTTAGGAAATGATTTGTCGGATTTCGAGATTACTACAGAGCAAAAACAAGAAGAATATTATCCTTGCAAAGAAGCTCTTGATATGTGGCTTGCATATAAGAAAGAAAAACGTCAGACTTACAAGCCACGTGGGTTAGAAGCTCTTAAAAAGAAGCTTTTAAAGATGTCGGGCGGAAATCCAGAATACGCAAAGGTTATCGTTGAGTATTCCATGGGCAACAACTATACAGGGTTGTTCGCTCCTAAAAATAATGGTGTGAATAGTTATGAACAACAGCAACGAACTTTCAACAAAATTAGTTCAATCCTTGCCGACTGAATGTAGCCAAGCGGTAGCAAAATATGGCAAACAATATGCGCTATTCTTAGACAAATATCCTACTCTGCAAAATCGAACAGATGCAATTACATCTGTATATGATTCAGTAGCTAGAGGCGGTATGTCGTTTGTTAGTATTGATAAGTACTTCAAAGAGGGCGCAAGCGAGTTTTGGATTAAGATGATGCTTATCGACTTGTTCATGGTTATTGGTGCTATCGACTCAACTACTCCTTACCAGTTCAAGGCGATGGCGCAGCGTATCAGACAAGAATACTATCACCTAACGCCTAGTGAGCTTACTAGATTCTTCTACGAGTTTTCTATGGGTGAGTATGGAGAAATCTATGTAGGAAAGACAGTAAATCCTCAAAAACTTTTTATTGCTCTCGAAAAATACATGAATAAACTCTATGAAAAGAGAGCTGAAATTGATTCTCAGAAGTTAGCTGAGAAACAAAAGAAAGAAGATGAGGAATCTAGAAGAAAAGCAATATCCTACGAAGAACATTGCCGCTTAAAGGGCGTTGATATTGAAAAATCACCTCTTGAAAAGCTAAAGAGAAAACTTGAAAAAGAATCAAAACGAGACCAAAATGGCAGACGTAAGTAAAATGGCAGAGGAATGGCTCAGTGAGCATCCTAATGCGACATCAAAAGAAATATGGTTAGCTGGTTATTGGAAATCTACCGATAACTGGTGCAATCGAACTAAATAATTTAATAATTATGACGCAGAAAGAACGTATTGAGAACGCTACCACAAAGCAGGCGGTTGTGTTCATCTGGATCTACTCCTGGGTTATCGTCAGAAACCTAGGAAGAGCAATCAATAAGGCAGTTCACAAGCTGCCCTGGTTGTTCATCGTGATAACGGTAGTAATCTCATTCATCGTTAGCTTCATCTTTATCTCTAAGGCTAGAGCAGAACGAGATAGCTACAATCAGAAGCTAGTACACGCAACACAGCAGCTTGATAGCTATGTGGCTGCATACGGGAACATTAAATCAAAGTAATATGGACGGAATGGTAATCAATAATTTGTCTGCACAAGCAACTACAGAATGCGGACTGCTGCAACAAGAACTTCTTAAATCGTTTGTTGAGGCTAGAAAACAAAGAGGTATTATGGAAAGCTTAATGCAAAGATTAGCGGCAAAAAAGATGAATGCGATAAGAGATATGTATGAGAACGTTCGTGTTACACATAAAAAATTTGGCGAATGTGACAGCAACTTTTACATTGATGCAATCGTTGATAGAATTACATTGACACTGAAATATTACGTTAAGGAGATTCCTTTGGGTGGTTTGTCTAAACACGACAAAAGTGTTGCTAGACGTTATAATGAATATGTGTACAGTTACGAAACAGCCAACAATGTATCATCTGATTTTAAGACGTTCCATCCATCATTCGGTCTTACTGGCAGTTGTTATTGGGATTTTTCTATTGATGAAATTCTCGAAAGCGATTTTTTGACTAAAGGTATTCGTATTGTTAGTGAAACGGATAGCCCATTTGATATTTTTCTCAAATAGTAGTATATGAAAAAGTACAAACATACAATAATGATGATTCTGCTTGTAATAGCAGCACTCATCGCAGGTTACGGTTTCATCTGTTTTATGGTTGAACACATTTTCCTTTCGCTTCTGATGGTATTCTGTATCAGTTGCGCATTGGCAGTAGAGAGGGAGGTGTAGGATATGAAGATTTGGAAACCAACCCCTATGGAAGGTGTCAAGTGGCTTATTCCGAGGATGTACACTTTCGATGATAAGTCGCAGTACAAGACGTACAAGATACCTTGCAAGTATAAATACTCTACAGTAGAGGTCAATGCAATCCTTCGCAAGGTTAAGACGTTCCTCGCAACGTATGTGTATATCCCTTGCGTCATCTCCGATTGGTACTTAGCCAAGCTTCAGGGAGTGATGGAGCATAAGAACCTCTATCGCTTCGAGGCTAAGAGAAATCTTGAGGAAATCAAGTCGATAGTGAGGAAAATCATCAACTGGTTCGAGTTCGACTTCTGTAACGCCGACTACTTCAACGAGCTTTCTCTGTCTTACATTGATGCCGTATCTCCAGATATGGAGAAGTTTCTGAAATTCATAGAGGTCAAGCTCGCTAATCTTGGGCACAAGAACGTTAGCATACCTGCATTGTCCTACATCTGCTTCCAGATGCTCTGTGAGGGATTCGTGAACTACAACACCATAATGAGGGGTGCGAAGACTGACTACGACTTCGACTTCACAGAACTGTTTCATTATCTCTGCCCAGAACTCGCTTCCGAGAAAGCAAAGAAGTTTATGGTGTCAAGAGGTCTCTCCGAGGAGTTCGTCTTGAAGTTCAACGAAAAGAAAGAGGTAACTGAGATGTTCGCCAACATCGAGCGTATCTTCATCGACCAAAAGATGCAGAAGAATGCCGCCAAGTCTGCGTTCGATACATTGGACGAGGAAACTAAAGCCAGTATGCTTTCTGGTGGCGATGAGATTGAGAAAACGCTCAACGAGATTGAAACTAACAACTTAAAGAAGAAGTAAAAATGAAAAAGATTCCACAGCTGTACACAAAGAACAGTAAAGGTCGCTATCAGGAATACAAGATTCCTGACCTCGATATATCGAAGACTTTCTATAGAAAGATAAATGGAAAGTATGAGCCTACGAATATGCTCTTGTATGACTCCATAGAAGAGGGTGTATGGGTGGTTACTCGACAGTCTTCAAGAACTAACATTATTCGTGCAGATTATCTTCGTGAGAGCTTCCATCTTGACAAGGCTTCCGACATTGAGCGTTTTCCTCTGTCTAAGATGGGGCACATCAAGAAGGTTGCAGAACGTATCATTGATGAGCTGAGACTTGGTAATACAGACACTAGAGTCATGACAAATCACGAACTTGTCAATTTGGTTGTCGGACTTGTTTATAAATATAACGAGGAGGTATAACTATGGAAGATTTACCTATTGGCGCAGAAGTCGTGTTAAAGGTAGTTGAGACCAAGGAAGCTGATTGTAGTGGTTGTTTTTTTGATGAAATTGCAAACTGTATCAATATAGACATGTGTAATCGAATCAAGTGCGCATCAAATGAGCGTAAAGACGGAAAGAATGTTCTATTCAAAAGAGTAAAGTGATATGGAAGAAAAGATAAACATAGCGAAAATCCTAAAGGATAAGCCTGAGAAGACAATCTTGTATGACACAATGCGTGATATTAATGTATCTCTTTATGTTGTCGAAAAACGAAATGGGGAGACCAATATCTTCTGTGATGGTATGGAGAAGTTTAAAGGATGTAGTTTTGTGTATTCTGATACAGGAGCAGATTCTATATTCCGCAAAGGAATGCAACTTCTTAAACCATCCAAGGAAATGCAAGACTGGGAAAAGTTCTCGTGGAAGAGGGGTGATGTACTTATCAGTGATTGTGGATTTGTGTGCATCTTCAAAGAATGGGCATCTGATGACTATACAAAGTTCAACGGATGTTATTTTGATGGCATGCCAAATGCAGAAACGGCGAAGTATAGCAAGTTAGATAACAATACTGCCTATGGTTATATCAATTTGCATGATGCAATTAAAGAGTTGGAGGATTGAGTATGGTAAATATTATAAAAGATAAAGAAGAGGTTAAATCTGTGATGAATATTATACAAGCATTCGCAGATGGTAAAACAATACAAGCAATAGACCCTTATGACGACGAATGGTGCAATCAAACAAAACTTAATTTTGAAGCACTATTTGAGGGGCAATACCGAATCAAGCCAGAGCCTACCTACAGACCTTTCAAGGATGCAGAAGAGTGCTGGAATGAAATGAAAAAGCACCAGCCGTTTGGGTTTACGAAGTTTAAAAATGCAAAAAGTGGATATTATATGGTTACGTTTATCGCAAGAGGTGCAATAGTTGGCATGAATAATACTCCATTTAGTTATGAAGATATATTTGATAGTTATACCTTTGCTGACGGTACTCCATTTGGTATAAAAGAGGAGGAATAGTTATGGCATGGGTAGCAAAGAATAAAGATGGCTCTGAAACAATTTATGAAGTCAAGCCATACAAACGCAACGATGAGTGGGTATCACGGAAAGATGGTTGGGAAAGACCCTATCAATACTTTAATATTCCACAAGGTAGTATCAAGAAGCTCATTGGAAGAGAATTATCTTTTAGCGATGAGCCAGTAGAACTTAAAGAAGAATAGTTATGCTTACATCAGACGAATTATACAAGATGAAACATTGCATTGGCTTAGATTGGAAGAATCCCAAAAAGGGTGTTTATGAAGCCTATCGCAATGGAGTGATGTATTATGATGAGCCAGATACCTTATGGGATTCCTTATGGTCAAAAGGATATGCTAAAAGAAGCATTCAGCCTTATGGTATAGGGGCTCCTCGTGATATATATTATTATAGTGTAAACGAAAATGGGTTAAAAGAAATGGAAAAGTATTTAGGTATCAAAATTAAGATTTTAAGATAGCTTATGAAAGTAGAAAATATCAAGTTCAAGGCAAAGAGTACCTTGGATGGAGCTTGGGTACAAGGCGATTTAATTCATAAAGAAGATGGTAAGATTGCCATATTAAGAAACGGATTTAATGTATCAGAAGTTGACCCTTCTACCGTCTGCCAGTACACGGGACTGAAAGATAAGAATGGAACACCTATCTATGAAGGGGATATAGTTACATACAAAGATAACAATGCCGAGAGAAGAGGCGTTATTGTTTGGGATAATAAATCAATAGCATTCTGCTTTGGGTATGGTTTCTTCTTATGCCATTTCCCATCTGAAAATATGGAAGTCATTGGCAATAAATTCGATTAAAAGAAATAGCTTATGGAAATAGGAAATATAAAGTTTAAGGCAAAGAAAACCTTGGATGGAAAATGGATAAAAGGTGACTTGGTTCACCACAAAGATTCAGATAACGTCTGGATGACAGACTTTGAGAAACGACTGACATCACCAATTGACCCCTCTACCATCTGTCAGCTCACAGGACTGACAGATTGCAAAGGTAAAGAAATTTGGGAGCACGACCTTCTGCAAAGCCAAGAAACAAAAGCAATCTATGAAGTTGTTTGGAATCAAGGCAACACTAGTTTTAGTTTAGTGAATACAGAATGCCCTGTTCTCTATCCAAATACTTTAGGGGGTATGTTGCGTAATAGACGACTAAAAGTTGTTGGAAATAAATTCGATAAAAAAGAAGTATCGTATGGAAAGACAAATAACAATTAGCATAGAAGAGTATAACAAACTCATTGATATGCACACGAAAAGAGAGGAACTTCCCGAAAAGATAGAAGTAAAGAAGTTCACATCAAAGTGGTGGAAATGGCTCAAAAGAGCATCATGTTCGCTTCTTCATTACAACAAGAATGCGGAGCAGCAGAAACTCATTAAGCGTTGTATTAATGAAACTGCAAGTATCATACGAGAGAATCTCATAAATGGTTATTGGAGAGGTGATTTATCTGATTATTTTAAAGATGGCAATTTTGATGTGTCGTTAAAAAGATACAAAGATAGTTCCTATTATAATGTTATGCAATGGCTGGATAAAAAGAAGTAGCTTATGGAAAAGAATATGTTTGAAGATATTGTCGCTGAAGGCAATATAGTTGTGATAGATAATTATTGGATTGTGTTATGTAAGCGTTGGAGACCAGAGTGTCACAATCTCTTCTGTTATCTTTATCTTCACAAGGAAGCTAAGAATTTAATGGTAGGCTCTCATTTTACAATGACCGAGGATGAAAAGAAATCTACTCGGTTGGCTACCAACGAGGAGCGTCTTATGATTTTTGAAGAAATGTTCAAGTATGGAATTGCTTTCGATAAGCACGACCATCATTTGATTGGAAAGTTAGTTAGCGTATGAAGATTAGATTAGCAAAGAAAATAATGAATAGGGCTATAAATAAAACGTCTCCTTATTGGCTTAACAAGTTTGTAAAAGCAGACAAGTTGGATAGCCGTATTACACAATCTTCAAGAAAACTTGTAAAATGGGAATCTAATAATTTAAAGAACAGATTAGAAAAGTCTGTTCGTATTACTCCTTTTCAAGCTAAAGAAATTAGAAGAAGTGTAGAATTATTAAACTGTTCCCTGAGCGACTGTGTAAATGCCGCGAAACAACGATTAAAAGGAAAGAATAAATGAAAAAGAAAGTTTTGACCCTCACCGTCAGCAAGCAATGGTTCGATATGATTGTGGCTGGCGAAAAGAAAGAAGAATATCGGACGATTAAGGGTTACTGGACAGTTCGACTTTATGATGTTTTTGCAAAAAATCCTACGAAGTATTTGATGGATAAAAAGATAAACGGAGATATTGATTATCTAAAACTGATGATACGTTGTAACCATTTTATCGCAAAACAATATACTCACGTTCTCTTCATTAACGGCTACCGCAAGGATAGTCCACGAATTGAGAAGGAGATAGAGAGCATTAGTATCGGCAAGCCTAAGAAAGGCTTATGCCCCGACAAGTGGCTTGATACCGAGTTTTTTATCGTTAAATTCAAATAGCGTATGACAAATAAACAATTTTTAATGCGCATTGTGGAGAGCCTGTTCTTTATAAAGGTAAGGACATTGGCGCATACGTAGCAGGTTATGTAGAGGAAAAGTATATTATCTTAGGATTTGATGATTATACAGGCTGCATTCTGTGCTTCACTTCAAAAGTGAAAAATCTTTGTGACATATATCACTCATACCGATTCGCAAAGTTGAAGTATTTGGAAGTGATAAAACATCAGTAATATGGAAAAAGAAGAAAAATGTTGTGGCAACTGTCATTGGTTTGGCAACGAAGACGTTTACGGCGTAGGATGGTGCAGCAATAACGAGCATGAATCATCTTGCGACCAAGTATGTGATGAACATGAATTTTAAACTTTAAATATTAAAATGGAAAAGATTTACAGACATTTCAAAGGAGGTTATTACAGATTTATTACTGAGGTCACTAATAGTGAGACTCACCAAAAGGAAGTAGTTTATATGGCACTCTATGGTGAACACAAGATTTGGACGCGCCCTGCCGATATTTTCTACGGTAAAGTTAATATTGGAGGTGTAATAATGAACCGATTTACCGAAGTTGTTGGTGAACCAGTCTTGTTTAAGAAAACGGACGAGAATGCTATTATGCCAACTAAGGCGCACGATGATGATTTCTGCTACGACTGCTATGCTGTATCAGAGATAGAGATTTACCCTAATGTCTGGAAGTATGGTCTAGGATTCGCTTTACAGATTGAAGACCAAAAGAAACCTGTTGACATTTCAAGATGTTTTACGTTTCGTTCACGTTCCTCTATATGTAATACAGGAATGATTCTTAGTAATGGTATTGGTACAATAGACAATTATACAGGAGAGATTTCTGCTGTCTTCTATCACGTATTTCCAAAAATGCCGCGATATAAGGTTGGAGACAAAGTGGTACAATTTCACCTTGAAACTTGTAACAACATCATGTTTGTAGAGACGGACAAATTAAACGAAACAGAGCGTGGTGATAACGGCTACGGCTCTTCTGATAAGAATGGTATGGTACTCTAAAGTAAAAGGTCTTACAGAGAAAGTAATTGAGTTATATCCAACGATGTCTTCAAGGGAAATAGCAGAGATTACAGGATTTGCCAAGACTACTATAATTCGGTGTGCTGCAAAGAATCATCTTAGGCACACCGAAGAAACACAGAAAAGAATAGATGAATACGTAAGACAACGAAGGTCTTCTGGTAGAAAATCATACGATTATTCTAAACTGAGTAAGAAGATTACTCATACAAGAAAGATGGAATCGTGGCGTGTAAGAAGCGGTCTAGAACAAAATACAAAATATAAAGTTCGTATCACTCCAAAGCGCATACAAAATGCAATGTATCATCTTAGACAAAAGTATGGTTATTTCTATGAAACTGTTGACAAAACTGAATTATATTACGATTCGCAAACAAGACGTGTGAAAAACGAGAATTACTATACAGAAAAGTATGGAATCTCTTTTATTCTGGCTGACGAATAACTTCTGTGCATTATCTATATGTTTAGGGGTGGCTACACATCGCGTGCGGTCACCCCATTTTGTTTATAAATCAATAACCAAATAAAAACATAAGAAAAAACTAAGAACGTTTATGTAGTTTTAACTTCCAGTATATCCAACCTAAAAATGCGAGAATGCCTATAAAAAGACAAACTGATGCTATCTTACCTATATTCAAGAAAGCTCTATCAGTCTTTGATAGTTGCTTGCCAACCTCAACTTTATATGGAATCGAATCTCGCACAATCAAGGTATCTGATTTATTTCTTACAATATATCTGTTTTTATATTGAAGATGGTACTTGTCCTTGAAGACTGTATCACCTCTAATATAAACAGATACGCTATCATGCACATAGACGGAATCAGTCTTCAATAAAGAATCCGTCTTTACTACGACCCTATCTTTGTATTCTGTAACAGGAACATACTTAGTAGTAGTGCATCTACAGAACATTGATAGAATCAGCATTGCTACTGCAATAGCAATTACAACTCTTGTTATCTTATCAATCAGTTTCATAAGCTTACTGAATTACAATCGTTACTTTTTCCTTTTTATCCCAAGCTGTCTTCATAGTCTGAATGAGCTTGCTAGTCCATAATCGAGAATCACTAACCCATCCTTTCTTATCATTTTTACCGATAAGAATACACCCCTCTGTGTCTTTTGAAGAGTTACCGCTATGTATGCGTATTCCTTCAAATCCTTTGACATTCAGAAGTAATGGCAACATCTTCTTGAATTTGTTGGAGTAGGTATATACACATTCATAGCTGCCGCTTGGAATTGCAGTCTGCCCATATACCTTTTTCTTCTTGATTTCGTCCAAATCCATACTTTGGTTCAATCCTCTGTCTGTATCTTCAAGAGTATTGCATCCGAACAATTTGCCATTCACGTACAGACGGCTAATAGTATAGCCATCCTTTTTCCAAGCTCTATCAATTAGTACTTCCATTTTTGTTTTCCTCCTCTTTTTTATCAAACTCATTGTTGAGTCTGTCAATAATCGGTTTCCAATAGCTAGGCAATGCCTTCGCAAACTCAAACCTCAAAATGTAATAAATAACTCTGAATGCAACATTCTTAGGGTATGCCTTAATGAGATTTTTGAACGAATTGCATATATACACATAGCAGAATATATACGTAAGCATCTTAATTACAAATAATGCTTCTGTATTGTCGTTGCAACTTACCATGATTCCATACATGACATACACAATAACAATATACAAGAGCATTTCTAAAAGTGCATTCTTGAACTTCGATGCAGAAAAGTTCTTGCATCGTACAACACTCACGCCGTCAGCTCGCATACCGCAGAAGATATTGAAGCCAAAGGCGATAACCAACGCCAAAACGAATCCTTCCGTTGGCGTTGCAAAGGCAAGTATAGCTGAAAATATAGTAACACCTATCTGCCGAATCTGTGAAGAATCTAATAAATCTGTCATAATCTGTTATCCTGAATAATAAATAAAAATAAAGTTTCGGTCTTCTGATGCAAAGATAGCAAAAAAAACCGAAACTTCATTCAGAATAACGAAAAACTTTATACTTTTAAATCATGATACGGCAATTCTCCGTTATTTAAGAAAGAAATGCACTCATCGAAAATCTTACGTTCATAATCGAGCGCATTGATTTTAGGAAACCATTTCTTTATCTTTTCGTCATTGCGTTTTACCATTTCTCCCCAAAGGACACACCAGTCTTCGAGATTGATTTTATCATTCTTAACTTCGTGCCAATAGTCTTTCGCCACATCCTTTGTGTAGAGCTGGTTAATGAGACAAAGATGTAAGTCTGCCATTTCTTCATCAAAATGGCACTCGCCAATCTCACATTGAACTTGCTTCATCATATCAAGCATTACACCGTCATTCATTCCAACTTCGCAACAATCAGCCATTGTTGCAACACAATTCTTAATAGCCTGTATATCGTTGCTTGCCAATATGTTTTCAAATACCTTTTTCATAACCGTATGTTTTTAGTGTTACTTCAAGAAATACTCTCTGATGTCGTACACACCATCATTGTCTTTCAATAAATCGAGTGCAAGGTGGTTGGCATACTTCACCAGATGTTCTGTATCAATCTCCTTAACATCTTCCTTGCCGAGTATCTTAGCAATTGTACATCCGTGGTCGCTTACAACCTGATTCATTGCAACGTACAAAGCATAATCGTTGTAGTAAGGCTTCTCCTCTGTCGCAAGTCCGAGACCAGTCATTGCGTTGAGCCACGTCTGCATATCCCAAGTTGCAGATGGATTCATACCGTTTGCAATCTCAGAAGCCTCCTTCTTGGTAAGATAGTTCTTCCATTTTATAGCGCAAAGCTTATCAAGATACTCTTGCGCAAGCTCTGGGTGCTTTGCTGCCATATCATTCATCATGCAGCGCATGGTGTCTCCAAATGTGTGCATGTACTTTACGTTTGTTGATGAAGCCATCATTCCGTACAGCTCATCAAACTTACTCATAATGTCTTTTGTTTCCATATCTTGTATATTTTTTAACCTATTATCAAATCTTTCAACTCTACAAAGTCCTCCTCTGTGAAGTTGATACTTCGCTTGCTTCCAAAGATGATAGCAGTAGCAATTCCGTCTGGCAGGTCAATAGACACAACTCCTTTGTCGATATGTCCGTGAATGAAACCTACATCGAATTTGTAATCTTCCACGGATTTTAGCATTTGCATCATATCTTCAAATATCGTGTTGACATCTATGTTTCCGTTCTCATCAGCAAGAAATAGGGTAGCGTTGTCTATCGATTTATCCCAATTATCCTTGTACTTGGATATAATATTGTGCGCCGCACGTTTCATGTACACTGATGGTATGGCGAGCATCTGGTTAGCCTTAACCATATCGTCTATTCTTGCATCTGCCCAAACGTCCACCGATTCAAGCAGTTTCTCTTTAAATTCTGTTACGTTCATTTCTTAGTTTCTCCTTTCTTTGTTTTGTTGTACCAAGCGAGATACTCTTGCCAAGTCTTGTCGCTGTGGTTAGTCATATAATCGTTGAGCATAGCAGATTTATGTTCCTCTGCTTGCGCTACTTCTTTTCTCAGTCTTTGCATCAAAGATAGATGTTTCTTCAATGCTTCCTGTCCTTGCTGAGTGCTTTCGATACGAGGGCGTATGATGCGCAATTCCTCGTCTTGCACTAGCTTAGACACATATTGCAAGCTATTGACGTATTCCTGATTCTGCATCAAGTACTGACGTTGTGCGCCTGTAAGATTGTCTTCAATCTTATCAATCTCATCCCATAAAGGGGTGGAAGACTGCTGCGCTTGCATGTTGATAGATGCTCGTTTCTGCTGTATTGCTTCGTACATCTTCTGTAGCTCGGCATCCATCATCTGTGGTTGCTGCTGATTTGTGCCCATATCCAATAATGGGCTGTTACCAAAATTCATCATAACAATCAAATATCTTTAAAGTTGGTGATATATTATAGAGAGGTGAGAGGGCATCCACCAACGAGGGCAAACACCCCTCACCAACTCATTTTTTCTTAGTCTTTTTTACGGACTTTCTTGCTCTGTTACGCTCCTGTAGTGGGAGTGGAAGGAGCAGTACCGTTACAGCAATAGCTGCCGTAGCCCGAAATTACTGGCGTAGATGGGAGTACCAACTGACCACGCAAGCAATTGCAGGTCTTCTCGTTAACGTAAGCCATCATAAGCTTCTCCTTGTAAGGAGTGAGGGCTTCCATCACGGCTACCTTCTTGTCGAGGTCATTATACTTTGCTTGCAACGCATCGTACTGGTCTCTCTGATTCTTGTACAAGCCGAAATCAGCATCAACCTGAGACTTGTAAAGACCGAACTCAGCCTGCATTGCACGGCGGTTCTCAGCGTTGATAGCATCTACCTGCGACTTGTAAAGACCGAATTTCTCGGCAACATCTGTCTCACGCATAGCATAGAACTTGTTAGCGGTGTCGAGCTTCATACCGAACATGTAGGTAAGCAACTTCACCTCATCATCGCATTCATTCTCCATTACCTGCAAGGCAGTTGGCTGATTTGAACTTGCGTTAGCCCCATAGGCGTTGATGTTCACGTTCTCAGGCATATTGCTGCCACCGAGTGAACCAAACACACTGCGGTTGTTACCGCCAAGCAACCAAGCACCAGCACCGAGTGCTGTGCCGATGATACCAAGGGTAAGACCAGCATTACCTGTAGCCTTAGAAGCATAATCATCGTGCTTCTTTCCCTCTTCGTAGATTTTCTTCTCTACGACCTTTGCATCTGTCATTTCCATAATACAATCTTTTGAAATCCTTAATATTAACTAACACTATTGTAACGTTACGGATGCAAAGGTACAAAGAATAGGGGAGAGCAAATATAACTCTATCACACTTTCTTTTAGTGGTTGATTATCAGAGATTTAAGGTGATAGTAGGTAGTATCATAAATAACAAAAAAGAGAGGCAATCACTTACCTCTCTTACTCAACTTGTAAGGAACACTTACATGTTCAACTATTAGGATAGAAGTAGAAACAAAAATCCCCTATACCACGCCAATAGTATAGGGGAAATATCACATTCCTGCTCGGAAATGCGATGCTCAAATATGCGATGCTTGAAAAAGCTCTGCAAAGATAAGTAATAATTCCGAAACCACCAAATTTTTCATCATTAATGTGTTAGATACAGATACAATCCTACTCCGAACCACATTATCAATATCATAGTTGACATTGTTACCCAAGTCAAGAAGTACTTATCGACCTTCTTATACTCGTAAGAATAGTATAGGTATGCAATGAACGTGCTGTTGATGATTACCAGTATCGCTACTATAATCAAAGTACAAAACATATAATCCATACTCATATATGCTCGCTTATCCGTGCTGCGATAGGGCTTATCCGTTATGATTTTCTCTTACTCTTAATGAAGTGCAGTATATCCCACTTCTTCCAATATCGGGTGTGCCCACGCTTCTTACACTCGCCATTGGGCAAATCGCCCCTAGCCACCATTCTGTTAAGGGTAGCATCAGAAACGTGAAGCTTCTCCTTGACTTCCTCGGTAGATAGCATCGGGTTGAGAGCATACGGCAGATAGTTCTCACAAAGGTCTTCTATCTCATCGCTACTCATTCCGCAAGCAGTTACCTTCTCCCCTCTCTTCTCTTGCTCGTCTGCTCGAA
>OMAV01000034.1_pt1 | contig 45733 bp, 34 predicted proteins | sample 1644751 | NCBI WGS metagenome assembly OMAV01 (sample SAMEA103958141, study PRJEB25191) | human gut metagenome | biome: human-associated habitat [ENVO:00009003]; feature: intestine environment [ENVO:2100002]; material: feces | place: Germany | collected 2013/2015
ATATAAATTTATATATATAATATATCTACTATAAAGAGGGTAGAACATACGGGCAGAAATAAACTGAGTCACTGAGTCACTGAGTCACTGAGTCACTTTTGGAAGCTGATGGATATCCTGCTTAACCATCTTACTGGAAGAACTTTAGAACAAAAAACTATATTTCGAGGAACGCAACTCAATGCTTCTTTCTTCTCTATCTTACGAGTTAGGATTATTAACGCAGTTTCAAATTGAAAGCTGCTGAAAATCGCCCCTTATCGCCACCCAAAATTTGGTGGTTCCCAAAAAAAGCCGTATCTTTGCACTGTCATTCTGAGATAAGGCGCCAACGTTATCTTTAAGTTAATCTCCCACTTTTAATATGGCTTTTTCACAAAAAAGATGTATCTTTGCAGCGGAAAAGGAGACAATGGCTGATTTGGCTCCCGTAATCATCAAAAACGGATAAGATTATGGCTGATACTAAGTTACTCCTGGTTGAGGATGATGAAAACCTCGCCTATATGGAGAAAAGCTGCTTCGAGGATATCATCGGAGGATATGAAGTGAAAACCGCCGTTAACGGCAAGGAAGGACTGAAGGCGTGGAGAGACTTTCAGCCCGATGTCATCGTATCGGATATCGACATGCCTATCATGGACGGCATCGAAATGGTGAAGAACATCAGGGAGGTGGATGGAGAAACCATTATCCTCTTTACCACCGGTCTCACCTCACCCAAGGATCTGAAGGCAGGTTATGCCGCCGGAGCCAACAACTATATCAAGAAGCCTTTCATCCCAGAAGAGTTGGACGCACACATCCACAGCCTCATCCAGCTGAAAGCCGGAAAGCGCAGCGAGAATGCCAGCAGACAGATCAAGCTGGGCAGATATACGCTCGATGCCGACCACGCCTCACTGAAAGATACGCAGGAAGGCAGCGAGAAGATGCTTACAGCACGGGAGGCTAAGATCCTCGAACTGCTGGCGGTAAACAAGAACGAGGTGGTACGCCGGGAAGCCGTACTGAGCCGTTTCTGGGGCGTGGAAGACAAGGATTACTTCGCTTCCAGAAGCCTGGATGTTTTCATCAAGAAAATCCGCACGGCACTGGAAGACGAGCCTGCCGTAGAACTGAAAACCATCAGAGGAGTGGGATTCAAGCTCATCGCAGAATGAGCATTCCCCTACCCCCGCATAACATTATACGAGAATCAAATTAGAATAAAGAAAAAAGACAGAAAAGACATCATTATGCTGAAAGCGATATTATACTACATACTGTTCCTGGCAGAATATCTCAGCACCATCTTCCTGGGAGGATTCCTGGTGGGACTCTACATGGCACTGAACATCCCTTCGGGCTCCCACAGCCAGCAGATAGAAGGTCTGGAAGAATCCATCTATCCGTTTATGATAGTCATCGGATTTCTGGGCATACTCATCGTATGGTTCACCTTCGGACATTACAAATTCTCCAGGTTCTCGCTTGGAAAGGTGATTCCTGCCGCCAAATGGAAGGCGATGACCATTTGCACCATGCCGATTCTGGGCTTCACCATGGTCTTCTATTCCATCATGAACCTCTTCCATCTCGACTTCCTTCCCAAGCAGATGATGGAGATAAGCTATCTCGGTTTCCTGCCATACAATATCATCGGATCGTTTATATCTGCCTACATCTTCTTCGGCGCCATTCAGGAGGAACTGATCCGCTGCGGCAAGAAGAGATGGGTGCAGCTGCTCACCCTCTCGATTATGATGCTGCCAGCCAGCATGATGTCAGCAACACCTAGTGGTGACATCAATGTAGATTTGACCGTGCTCGGTTTTATCACCCTCTGCTACTGCAGCTGGATATACGGCAAGACACGCAGCACCATCATTCTCATCGTGCTCTATTTCGTATCCAATCTGGTTCCCTTCCATTTTGAATCGAAAGTGCTCGGCATATTGCTCCTGATAGCCGGTACGGCATTAACCATAGGCGGATTCGCTGCCCTGAGCAGGAAACTGCCTGAAATGCTTGTGAAAGATGAAAACGAATAGAACCAAGGCACTCAGCACCACGGCACTGATAGCCGTGCTCTGCATGCAGCTGTTCTGGATGTGGAACTCTTTCGAGATGACCGTTCACCAGATGGGATTTGAAACGCCCTGGAACCTGGCACCGGATGTCAGGGCACAGGCATTGCTTGCTGCCTTCTACGAAAGCAAGTTCACGGTTCTCACCTCGCTCCTTACAACAGTGGTGATCATCCTGAGCCTCATCGACCAGATCAACTACATCGATGAGCAGGAAAGGGTGCGACTGCTGCGCGAAGACTTCTCCTATGCGATGGTTCACGACATGAAGTCGCCGCTCACCTCCATCATCATGGGAACCAAGTATCTGCACAGTGGCGTACTGGAGAAGAAGCCGGAAATGAAGGAGAAATATTTCTGCATCGTAGAAGACGAGGCGCAGCATCTGCTTGCCCTCATCAACCGTCTGCTCACCATCTCGAAACTGGAGCACGGCAAGCTGCATATCCAGAAGGCGGAAGTAAATTTGGAAACGATGATAGAGGATGTGGTGGATAAATACAAGGCGAAATCAGCGAAACCAATCCATATCATCACCCGGTTTGGAGCCACCTCTGCCCTAGCCGACGAGGAATATCTGAAGGAAGCGATCAGCAATCTGGTGGATAACGCCACCAAGTACTCGAAGGAGGAAATCAACATTGAGATTTCCACCCTGGAGGATGACAGAAACGTTTATATCAAGGTTTTTGATGAGGGTATCGGCATAGCCAAGAGCGAGCTGAAGACCATCTTCAACCGCTTTGAGCGCGCCGCTCAGCACGAAAAGGATGCCCGCAAGACCCGTGGCGGCTTCGGCATCGGTCTGAACTACGTGCTGCAGGTAATCAACGCCCATAGCGGCAAGATATGCGTAAAGAGCGAGAAAGACAAGTGGTCGGAGTTCACCATCTCGCTGCCGAAATAAAAAGCTGAATAAGATATTCAAACATAAAATAAATAGAAATTATGGACTTAAAAGGAATCTACACAGCCGATGCCAATCGCTATGGCGATGCAGAGGCACTTTACAAGAGATGCGGCAAGAGCGGAGTCTTGCTGCCTAAGGTTAGTCTGGGATTCTGGCACAACTTCGGAGGAGTGGATCCTTACGAGAGAAGCCGTGCCATCACCCATTATGCCTTCGACCACGGAATCACCCACTTTGACCTTGCCAACAACTATGGTCCTCCATACGGAAGCGCAGAAGAAACCATGGGCAGACTGATGAAGGATGATTTCCTGCCTTATCGCGACGAACTCTTCATCTCTACCAAGGCGGGATACGATATGTGGGAAGGTCCTTACGGCAACTGGGGCTCTCGCAAGTATCTGATGGCGAGCCTCGACCAGAGTCTCAAGCGCATGAATCTGGACTATGTGGATCTCTTCTACAGTCATCGCTACGACCCGAATACGCCGCTGGAGGAAACCCTCCAGGCAATGGTAGATATCGTGAAACAGGGCAAGGCACTCTATCTCGGCATCAGCCGATGGCCACTGGAAGCCCTGAAGTTCGCAGATAAATACCTGAAGGAGCGCGACTGTCCGCTGCTCATCTTCCAGGACAGACTTAACATGCTCGACCGTGCGCCGCAGGAGAACGGAACCCTCGACTACTGCCACGAAAACGGCATCGGATTCATCTCCTTCTCTCCCCTCGCCCAAGGTCTCCTCACCGACCGCTATCTCAACGGCATCCCAGCCGATAGCCGCATGGCAAAGGAGCACTTCCTGAAGCACAGCGCCCTGACTCCGGAACTCCTGGAGCAGTTGAAGCAATGGAATGCGGAAGCCGGCGAACGAGGCGAAACCCTCGCCGAGATGGCACTAGCCTGGATATTGCAGCAGAAAGGCGTAACCAGCGTACTGGTAGGTGCCAGCTCAACAGCCCAGCTTGAAAAGAACATGAAATGCGTTCATGCCAAGGCATTCTAAAAATAGATAGTGGCCAACTAAAATATCAGGTTTTAGTGGCTACTCTTTTTGTTTTTATACCTTAATTATATATCTTTATGCGCCTTTTAGTATGATTTTTCAAAGAAAAGCAGTACCTTTGTACCCAAAAATAAGAATTTGCATTCATGAATACAAAGATAAACGAATTTGAGGTGATGGCACCTGTGGGCTCGCGCGAGTCTTTGGCTGCCGCTATTCAGGCTGGTGCCGACTCCGTATATTTCGGAATCGGCAAGTTGAACATGCGTTCACATTCTGCCAATCATTTTACTATCGACGACCTGCGTGAGATTGCTGCCACCTGCAACGAGCATGGCATCAAGACTTATCTCACCGTCAACACAGTGATTTACGACAACGACATCCCTACGATGAAGGAAATCATTGATGCTGCCAAGGAGGCAGGCATCTCTGCCGTCATCGCCAGCGATGTGGCTGTGATGAGCTATTGCAATGAAGTAGGAGAGGAAGTGCACCTTTCCACACAGTTAAATATCTCAAACACAGAGGCTTTGAAGTTTTATGCACGCTTTGCAGATGTTTCCGTTCTGGCACGTGAATTAAACATGGACCAGGTGAAGCATATCCATGAGCAGATAGAGCAGCAGAATATCTGCGGCCCTATGGGCAAGCAGATTCGCATCGAAATGTTCTGCCATGGCGCCCTGTGCATGGCTGTATCGGGCAAATGCTATATGAGCCTTGCCAATGCCAACCGCTCTGCCAACCGTGGCGAATGCGTTCAGATTTGCCGCCGCAGCTATACCGTTACGGATAACGAAACCGGCAACCAGCTGGAAATAGACAACAAGTATGTAATGAGTCCGAAGGACTTGAAGACCATCCGCTTCATCGACCGCATGATGGATGCCGGCGTTCGCGTCTTCAAGATTGAGGGTCGTGCCCGTGGACCTGAATACGTATATACCGTAGTGAAGTGCTACAAGGAGGCGATAGCCGCCGTGCTGGACGGTACCTTTACCGAAGAGAAGAAGGATGAGTGGGATGAAAGACTTGCCACCGTATTCAACCGCGGTTTCTGGGATGGCTACTACCAAGGTCAGACCCTCGGCGAGTGGAACAAGCACTATGGTTCTGTGGCTACCGAGAAGAAGGTGCTCGTGGGCAAGGTGATGAAATACTTCTCCAAGCTGGGCGTGGCAGAGGTTGCCGTAGAGGCTTCTACCTTTGATAAGGGCGAGAAACTTCTGATTACGGGTAACACCACCGGCGTGATGTATCTCAATGCCGATGAAATCCGCTACGACCTGAAGCCTGTGGAAACAGCGCAGCAGGGCTGGAGAGTCTCTATCCCCGTACCGGATAAGGTGCGCCCTAACGATAAGCTCTATAAGTTGATTACAGTAAACGAAATTAAAGAAATAAAATAATGGCAACAATTAATGAATTGCAGGATGAAGTGGTAGAGGAGTTCCAGGATTTCTCCGACTGGATGGATAAGTACCAGATGCTCATCGACTTGGGCAACGAGTTGGCTCCTCTCGACGAGAAATACAAGAACGAGCAGAACCTCATCGACGGCTGCCAGAGCCGCGTATGGTTGCAATGCGACTACGAGGATGGCAAGCTCGTGTTTACAGCCGATAGCGATGCCCTCATCGTAAAGGGAATCATCGCCCTCCTGATTCGTGTGTTGAGCGGTCATACTCCAACAGAAATTATGGATACCGACCTCTATTTCGTAGAGAAGATTGGCTTGAAAGATCACCTGAGTCCTACCCGCAGCAACGGTCTGCTGGCGATGATCAAGCAGATTCGCATGTACGCCCTTGCCTACAAGACCAAGGAGGCAGAGGCATAAATATACAAAAGAGTAGGGGGATATTCCCCTTCATTTCAGAATAACTATGCGTAAATTAAGAACGATAGAGATGAATCGCCTCACGCTGGAGGAATTCAAGGAGGCAGAGAAGCTTCCACTGATAGTAGTCCTGGATGATGTGCGATCATTATATAATGTGGGAAGCGTGTTCCGCTCCTGCGATGCCTTCCGTGTAGAGGCGGTGTATCTTTGCGGTATCACCGCCACCCCTCCCAATGCCGAAATCCACAAGACGGCACTGGGCGGCGAAGACAGCGTGGATTGGGAGTACTTCAAGACCACCGAAGAGGCAGTGGAAAAGCTGAAGCAGAAAGGCTACTTTGTATATAGCATTGAGCAGGTAGAGGGTTCTACCAAGCTTCAGAACCTACCCGAGGCTCATGAGGAGCTTTTCAAACAGGAGAAAGAATCCGAAAAGCAGGAGAAAGAATCCGAAAAACAGGAGAATTCTTCCCTCCCTAAAGGCTACGCCGTTATCTTCGGCAACGAGGTGAAAGGTGTGAAGCAGAACATCGTGGATATGAGCGATGGCTGCCTGGAGATTCCACAGTTTGGCACCAAGCATTCCCTGAATGTCAGCGTAACAGCCGGCATCGTGGTTTGGGAATTCGCCAAACTTCTGAAGTTATAAACAAAACTTTCATAAATAAACTCCACACGCCCTGAAAGGGCAGAAGCTTTAAATTACTAAATAATACAATAATCCCCGATAGAGCAGCCAGGCTCTATCGGGGATTTTCTTATTTCAGATATTCTCCAAAATCTGTCAATCTCATATCACCCTTCTTCAGGAAGGTATCGTGCATGGCGAGGGCGGCACGCATGCTCTGTGGCTCGTGTCCCTTCTCGGCAAACTTCAGATACTCACGGAGCATAGGGCGATAATCCGGATGCGCACAGTTCTCGATAATCTCCTTGGCACGACGCAACGGACCCTTGCCACGAAGATCGGCAACGCCCTGCTCGGTAACGATGACATCCACATCGTGCTCGGTGCTATCCACGTGACTACACATCGGAACAATGGCAGAGATGCAACCATTCTTGGTGGTACTCTGCGTGGTGAAGATAGAAATGTAACCATTGCGCTCGTAATCGCAGGAGCCGCCGATACCATTCATCAACTTGCTGCCACAGATGTGGCTGGAATTCTCGTTGCCATAGATATCGCACTCGATGGCGGTGTTCATGGCGATGACACCCAGTCGGCGGATGACCTCCGGAGAGTTGGAAATCTCGCTCTGGCGGATGGTGAGATGCTTCTTGAAGTAATCAATATCATCATACACCTCTTTCAATGTACCATTGGTTACGGTGAGCGAAGAGCAGGAAGCATCCTTGATTCTTCCCTCGCGCATGTATTTCACCACGGCATCCTGAACCACCTCGGTATAGACGCTGAACACAGGTACGTTAGGATTCTGTCCCAATGCCTCAAGAACGGCATTGGAAGTTACGCCCACTCCGCTCTGCAAAGGCAGGAACTGAGGAGGAATATGCCCCTTCTTCAGGTCGCTGACCAGGAAATCAGCCACATTGTGTCCCATCTGCTCGGTTACAGGATCGAGTGGCTTGAAGGCACGCGCCTCCTCCGGAATGTTGCATTCCACCACACCGATAATCTTATGTGCATCAATCTCCACATATTCCTTGCCAATTCTGTCGCCCACATTCAAGATTGGGATAGGGGTGCGGAACGGGCATTCTGCTATCTCATATACATCGTGAAGATAGCGAGAAGCTGGACTGTGGAAAGTATTCTTCTCAATGAGCACCTTCTTGGCGAGTCGTGCGATGGTAGGAACGATACCGCCGGCAGAGGTCAGAAATGCCTTGCAGGTGGTTTCGCCTTCTTCCAAATCAGAAACTTCGATGATGGCAAGGTCTATTTCGCCATAGAAACCACGGCGCAGACGCTCAGCCATGTGACCGAGGTGCATATCCTCATAATCTATCTCGCCCAGGTTGGTGTGAGTTCTAAAATCCTTGTTGGTAGAAAATGGCGCACGGAACTTGATGGCATGGGCTGCTGCCATGTCACCTTCAATACTCTGCGAAGTAGAAGCTCCTGTCAAGATGCCCACCTGGAAAGGTCTTCCTGCCTCATGCTCAGCCACTGCTCGCTTAGAGAGTTCGCGGAAGGTTGCCTTAGGCACGCCGTTTGGTGTAAAACCACTCAATCCGATTGTATCTTGATCGTTAATCATCGCTGCTGCTTCGGCAGCACTCAATCTTGTATATGCCATTTTCTTCTTTCTTAATACTCATTAGCGGAACTGATAGCCGCCTTCTTGATAATTGATAACTGTTTGCGGCTGCAAAGTTACATATTATTTTTGATATAAGCTAATAATTTGATGATTTTATACAGATAATAGGCAAATTACTTACAATTCGTGAATAGATATGCAGATTTCACTTGCTTTATGCAAAAATAAGGCTGGCATCCATGCGCCCTGAAAGGTAGGGCGTAGGGGGCAGAGCCTGCTTGCAAAAGTCTTTCTCCTGATATTCTCTCTCTTTTTCTAAGATAAAAGTGGTATTTTCGAGGTATTTAATAACATTTTGCGGATGATTTGTCGAATATGTCAGAAAAATGAGTTAACTTTGCAGAAAAATATAAATAATATAAAAGAAAGGTTCATACAAGATGGAACAGAAATTACTGATTTACAACACTCTCACTCGTACGAAAGAGAGATTTACTCCGCTCCACGCTCCTAACGTGGGCATGTATGTTTGTGGCCCTACCGTGTATGGCGATCCGCATCTCGGTCATGCGCGTCCTGCCATCACATTCGATATACTCTTCCGCTATCTCAAGCACCTGGGCTATAAGGTTCGCTACGTTAGAAACATTACCGACGTGGGCCACCTGGAGCACGATGCTGATGAGGGCGACGACAAGATTGAGAAGAAGGCTCGCCTGGAGCAGTTGGAGCCAATGGAGATTGCGCAGTACTACACCAACCGCTACCACGATGCCATGGAGGCGCTGAACGTGCTTCCTCCTAGCATTGAACCTCATGCCACAGGCCATATCATAGAGCAGGAGAAACTGGTTCAGGAAATCCTGGACAATGGCTATGCCTACGAGAGTAACGGCTCTATCTACTTCGACATCGAGAAGTATAACAAGGATCATAAGTACGGTATCCTCTCGGGACGTAACCTGGAGAACGTGATCAACGAGAGCCGTGAGCTGGCTGGTATCGGCGAGAAGAAGAACCAGGCTGACTTTGCCCTCTGGAAGAAGGCTTCACCTGAGCACATCATGCGCTGGCCTAGTCCTTGGAGCGATGGTTTCCCAGGATGGCACTGCGAGTGTACTGCGATGGGCAGAAAGTATCTGGGCAGCCACTTCGATATTCACGGTGGCGGCATGGATTTGATTTTCCCTCACCACGAGTGCGAGATTGCGCAGGCTGTGGCTTCTCAGGGCGACCAGATGGTTCATTACTGGATGCATAACAATATGATTACCATCAACGGTCAGAAGATGGGTAAGAGTCTTGGTAACTTCATCACCCTGGAGCAGTTCTTCACTGGCAATCACGACAGTCTGGAGCAGGCTTATTCGCCAATGACCATCCGTTTCTTCATCCTCTCTGCTCACTATCGCAGCACCGTAGATTTCTCTAACGATGCCTTGAAGGCTAGCCAGAAGGGATTGGAGCGCCTGATGAATGGTTTGAACGATTTGGAGCGTGTGCCTGTGGCTAAGCAGAGCGATGAGCAGGTGAAGAAGTTCGTAAGCGAATTGCGCCAGCGCTGCTACGATGCGATGAACGATGACTTCCAGACTCAGCTTGTCATCAGCTACCTCTTCGAGGCTTGCCACGTAATCAATACAGCCCTCGACCACAAGGCAAACATCTCTGCCGAAGACCTGAAGGAACTTTCAGATACCATGCATCTCTTCACCTTCGACCTGCTCGGTTTGAAGAGCGAGAAGGGAGCCAACAATGATGCTCGTGAAGAGGCTTATGGCAAGGTAGTAGATATGGTTCTCGACCTGCGTGCCAAGGCAAAGGCTGATAAGGATTGGGCTACCAGCGACCAGATTCGCGATGCCCTGGCTGAAGCCGGATTCGAGGTAAAGGACACCAAGGATGGTGTTACCTGGAAACTGAACAAGTAAAAAATGTATGATATAAAATGAGAAAAGGCTTGGAAGTTGCAATAACTCCCAAGCCTTTTATTTTTGTGCTGCTGCAGAATCTTTCTTTCTTGCAGCAATCGTATCTTTCTGCCTGTTCAAAACAGAATCCCGCAACATCTTATCTTTCTTACTCTTATACTCCTTATATTCTTTTTCGTAATAATGGGCAAAGTTGGCGAAAGGCTCTGTCGTTACCTCATCACTTGATGCCGTATAGGTATTTCCGTAAGGATCGGATGCCTTGATGATGATTCTGGCATTCGGATTCCTAGGAGTATAATAATAAAGGTGGTTCATGATGAGATAACCATTTCCCTTGCTCACGAACCGATAGGATACACTCTCGCTGTACTTATGATGATAGCCGGCTGCAAAGGCATCCTGACCCTTGCTGCTGATGCGGCGCATCAGATATTCCTTGCCATCTTCTATGGCTACCACACGCCAGTGACTGGTGGCATTGAAGACATTGGCTACCAGGATATTCCTATTGTTTGCCAACTGCCAGTCTTTGGCATATTTCTCGCCGTTGAAATCGGTCTGGGCACGGAAGATGGTCATCTGCTTGCTCTTGTCCCAGAAAGTTCCCTTGTAATAGCAGTTGCTGATACTGGTACCCACAAAACTATAGACATAATATCCGTTCGGCGTACCGCAGATGTTGATATTCGACTGCCAGATGTTGCCACAGGCGGCAGCATGACAATGCTCCATCACATCCTCGCCCTCATAATTGATCTCGTGGTTGCAGGCAAAATGAGTATGTCCGCAGAAGAGTTCATAGCCTCCCTTAAACTGCTTCAGCAGAGAGAGTAGGAGAGAGAGGCGGGAAGAGGAATAATGCCCCTCCTCATTGGCATTGGTCAGCGGCTTCGCCTTGCTGAACGGCGCATTGCCGAAGGTAAAAGGAATGTGATAGCAGAGTACCACCTTCTTATCCTTAGGCGTAAGGGCCAGATTTTGCTTCAGCCATTTCACCTGGCGCTCACGCAATTCTCCAGGAGAATAATAAGACATGCCACGATGGAAGAAGCAGTTGTTGATGCAGACATAATGCACATCGCCACGGTCGAAGGAAAAATCGGTAGGACCGAAATTCTCCTCCCACTTCCTGCGGTAGAGTGCCTTTCCATCCTGGTCGTGATTGCCGATTACGGAGAAGAGGCGCATCTCTGAAGAGCCCAATGCCTGGCGTATCTGTCGCTCTAACTGTGGATTATAGCCGCCGTAATACTGTACGTCGTCACCCATGCTGAGTCCATAGACAGGAGTACCGGCAGGAAGACTCTTGATGGTTTGCTTGATGTCTGCCATCGTCTGTGTGGTGAATCTTTCTACATCGCTCTTCTTGATGGGATTATCATCCGGAGAAGTATAGTAGGGGCTGTAGGCATTGGTAACCTGCGGGTCGCCGATGACTATCATCTTATAACTCGTCTCCTTACCGCCAGGCAATCGCCTCAGGGTAAAGTCATAAATCTTTTTCTTGTTGGAAACAGCCTGGTAAAAACAAGCCGTGCGGTCGGTAGCCGAATGGGTAGGAACCTCGAACTCGGCAGGCACGGAAAAATAGATGAAGCGAGCCAAGCTGTCTCGCTTCATCTTATATCTTCCTCGGGAATCGGTCTTCACACACTTGAAGCCATCGCTCACGATAACGCCAGCCACACCGTTTCCCTCGGTATCTTTTAAAGAACCAGAGATATTGAAATCTCTCTTCACCACAGGCTTTTTCTTCTTCACCGTATCCGCCACCAGCGTGGCAGTCGTGTTATCAACTACCTTGTGGATAATAGGGAGCATATCATGCTTCCGGAGATGCAGGGTAACTCCTACAGCCACAAGAACGCAGCAGATGAAGACGACCAAGCCTGTATTCATCTGTTTTTTATTCATTTTTCCTCCTACATTATCACTTTTTCTGTCGTACTTCTACTTCACGATAGAAGTTATCGGGTTACGGGTACCCTTGGCATTCACGAGGAAAGCCTTGGCACTGCCGAATTTCAGGAACATATCTAGGCGAACAGGGATGTGGTTCTCATCGTCCGTGATATAGAAATCCACTATCTTCTTCCACTTCTCATCCTCATACTCCTGATATTCCAGACGCAAACAGCGGTATTTGATGCCGTTATCTGCCTTCACAGTCACCTTGCCGCCATACTTGAGCTGGGCAGGAGTGCGACCGCCACCATCACAGATAGGGAATTTCACGCTATGACCTTTCTTCCAGTTGGCAGGGTCGAAACTGCGTGCACGCAGGAAGATGTTCATCATGTCAAAGACACAGTCATCATAAGAATGCTTCTTCCATCTGTGCTCACCATGCTTGTTCTGATAATGCAGGTTTACATTGCAATTGCCGCCGGCATAGTTATAGAAAACCTCATCCACTGTATATCGCTTGCCTTCGCGGGCTCCCTTGCGGAAATACATCGGAGCCATATCGGTGCCTGTATAGCAGAGCAGGGTATCGCGGAGAACGAAGAAATCGTCCACTCTCTTATTACCGCGGGTTACCAGCGAACCACGATAGGCAGGCTTGCCCTTGTGGGTGGTCTGCACCACCGACATGCTGGCAGTGCCAGCCTTTACCCATACAAACTTCCAGTTGTAATAGAGATTGTAAGTCAGGAATTCACCCGACTTGAATGCAGTATTACGGAAAGTACACTGGGCCGATACAGAAGTATTGACCAAAAGCAGCAATATGGCTACTATAAATGACTTGAGTAACTTCATATCCTTTACATTTTAGGAACATACTGGATGCCGAGCTTAGCGGCACGCTGTACATTCTGATTCTTAACTTTCTTCTCCTTATCAGGCTTCTGCTTGGTGATGGCTCCCGGCTTCTGCAGCGAGAGTTCACGGACCAGCGGATCCCAGCTTTCTGTGAGATCCCATTTCGCCTTACATTCTATCGCCTCCGGATAGTAATATACTTCCTCAGCCTGCTGGTCGCTATCATAATTACCCGTATCCCACTTGCCGTTATTGTTGCGATCTACGATCAGACGCATATAATACTTCTGTGGTTTGAGATAATAGAATTCTGCCACACCATTCACTGTCTTGGTCTCCTTTACCATTTTATCCTGTGCATCAAGCAGTTGCACGATGAGCGGCAGGTCGTGGAGCGAGGTGATGTTCACAAGCAGTGTACCATAGGTATCCAGTGAGTTGACCTTGAAGCCCTGCTTGATAGGTTTGGAAGCCAATCCGTAGATATCCTCAAAGGCAGCTGAATCTACCTCCAAACTATATTCTATATCCGGTCGCCATTCTCCCCGGAGTTCATATTTCCGGTTCTCCAGCGGCAGGAATTCCATCGGAGCCCGATACCAGAGCGTATCATGCTTGGCATAGAGATGGATGGCGGCAGTATCTACCTTAGCCAATGGAGTAGGGAAGGAGAAGATGACATTCTGGTCGGGATCAAACTGCGATGATACACTCAGCTGTACATCGAGCGGTTTCACCTCCATCACCGAATCGTAGGGTTCGCCTTTCTTCTTCTTTTTCTCCTGCTTCTTGGTCCAGGCAGCCAGTTCCTTTTCCATGTTCTTCATTCGCTTGGCGTATGGTTCCTTTGACAGGATTTCCTGGGCAGAATCGGTCTTGTTGACCAGTACTCCGGTACTATCCGTCATGCGGTAAGTGATATCCATCAGCAGCGTATCCTGATTCACCAGTGCCGTATCCTTCAGCCAGTAGGTAATGGTATCCTTCTTCTCAGAAGCCTCAACCAGGAAAGCATTCTCGGCATCAAAGTTGAGCCCCTTGATCTGTGGAAGAATGGAATCTCCATAACTGAAGAAGAGGGTGAAGCTATTTGCCTTCTGGCGCTCTGCCTTCAGGAAGAATCTGTCGGTCAGAGGCTCCGTAAAGGCTCTGAGCACGATATTATCAGGAAGGAAATGGATGTAATCCACCTGGTCTATCGACTTGATGTGCAGGGAATCCACCCAGGTGGTATCCTGTCTTACATCCGGTTTGCAGGAAGGCACGATGATGTCGTGGGAGAAAGCAATCTTTTCGCTCTTCTGACTGAACTTATAGTCGCCATCCTGATCCTGCAGGGCGTAGATGCGGTAAGAACCCGGTGCCACACCCTTGATGACAAAGCGGCCGCGACTGTCGGTACGGCTCACTCGCAACATCGGTTTGGTGCGGAAGGCAGAATCGGCATGATCGGCATACAATCCCACCAGGATACCCTTGACAGGTTCCAGATTCTCCGATTCCAGCACATGCCCCGATACCTCCATGGTATCAATGGCAGCTCCCGTAGAGAAACTGTAGGTATAGTTTCCCATCGGATTGCCCTCGTTGTTATCGCTGATGGCATCCGAGAAGTCGATGGTGTAGGTGGTATTCGCCTTGAGTGAATCCACAAGCGATATCTGTATTCGCCTGCCGGCACCCTTGATTTCAGGCTGTTCCAGCTGTGGTGGCGAAACCACCACCTTCTCCGAAGGGTTATCGAGCTTGATAAACTCATCGAAGTAGATATTGATTTTCTTCTGGTTTACATTCACGGCGCCATCGGCTGGCGAAGCTCCTATCACCTTGGGAGGAGTCTCGTCAAACCATCCGCCATCCGGCTGTCCCATCTTGGCACAGGAAACCAGCAATAGGAAGACAAGCAGATAGAAAGGCAAAAACAGGGTATTTGCCTTTATCCGATTCTTCAACAATTGTATGATGTCGTTCTTGTTTGTCATTCTTTTCTATCTTACATGTCCACTATTCCTGCAGATTATGCAGTAAAAGCCTTATTCATAAAGGCTTACTATATAAAAAGCCTTATTTGTTCATCATGAGCATCTCATCGATGTTCTTGCGGCTGTTGCTCAGACGAGGAATCTTATGCTGTCCGCCCAACTTGCCCTTGCTCTTCAGCCATTCATTGAAGAGTCCCGGCTTAGCCTTCACTATCTCCAGGTGCTGGAGGGTAACATCGTGGAAGCGCTTTGCCTCGTAATCGCTGTTGATTTCCTGCAACTTGGTATCGAGCAGGCTGGCAAACTCATTCAGGTCCTTTGGTTCCTCAGAAAACTCGATGAGCCACTGGTGGCGGCACTTGGCATTGCTGTCCATATAGACAGGAGCAGCGGTATATTCCGCAATCTGCGCACCCGTCTTCTCGCAGGCATAGGCAAGTCCCTTCTCGGCATTGTCCATAATCAGCTCCTCACCAAAGGCATTGATAAAGTACTTGGTACGGCCGGTGATGACAAACTTGTATGGATTGGTGCTGGTAAACTGTATGGTATCGCCAATCATATAGCGCCACAAACCGCAGGAGGTGGTAATCACCATCGCATAGTTCTTGCCTACTTCCACGCCCCAGAGAGGCACCACGGTAGGATGATCGCTTCCAAACTCATCCATCGGGATGAATTCGTAGAACACATCGTAATCTACCATCAGCGACATGGCTGGATCTGACGGATCATCCTGCAGACCGAAGAATCCCTCGCTGGCATTATAGGTCTCCATATAATGCATGTTAGGAGATGTGATGAGCTGCTCATACTGCTTGCGGTAAGGAGTAAAGGCGATGCCGCCATGGAAGAATACCTCCAGATTAGGCCATACCTCCTCCAGATGCTGCTTGCCGGAGAGTTCCATCACACGTACCAGTACACTGAGCATCCAGCTAGGTACACCCGAGATATTGGTTACGTTCTTGTTCAGCGTTTCATGGGCGATGCGGTCGCGCTTCACCTCAAAGTCGCTCAGCAGTGCAGTTTCCTTCTTAGGTACGCGCACCATGTTGGCAAGCGGATTGATGTTCTCGATGAGGATGGCACTCAGGTCACCCACCAGACTGCCCGAAACATTATAGTTAGGCGAATGGCTTCCTCCGAGAATCAGGCTCTTGCCGTCGAATATCTTACTCTTTGGGTTGTTGCGCAGATAGTAAGCCACAGCATCGAATCCACCCTTGTAGTGGATGTTCTGCAAACCATCCTGCGAAACCGGGATGAACTTACTCTTGTCGTTGGTAGTACCCGAAGATTTGGCGTACCACTTCACCTGTCCTGGCCAGAGGATGTCTCTTTCGCCATGACGCATTCTGTCGATGTCGCCCTTCAATTCCTCATAGGTATTGACCGGCACATTCTGTGCAAACTTTTCGTAGCTATTTGTCGTATTGAGTAGATGTTTCACACCATATTCGGTGTTTTTGCCAGATGCCAAAAGGCGCATCAGTACCTCATGCTGCAATTCCTCTGCATCATGTACATACTTTTCCAAGCTCTTCTGGCGAGGCTTGAATACATTACTTACTATCGTTGTTAAACTCATATCTAGATATATATACCTTATAAAGTACTTGCAAAAGTACTTCAATCTTTTGATATAGAGAAAGTTTTTACTGTTTTTTAATACAAAACATAACCTATCGGGCAAGATAGGGGATAAGAATGTAAAATATCAAACAAAAAAACTCCCTTGAGACTATCATATCCGTCAGTCTCAAGAGAGTCTTTCCCTTATCTTAATCCAGTTCTATCATCATAGATTATTCCTTATCTTCTGCAAAGGCAGCTGCCTCGGCGGCTGCGATGATGTCCTCGCGGCTCATTTCCTTGGGCTCAGCAGAGATATCACTCAAGTCAAACTCGTCATCGCTTTCCTGAGTGGCTGTAGTGGTTATTTCTTCAGTAACAGTAGAAGCAACGACATCTTCAGCCGAAGAATCCTCTGTATAGACTTCTTCCTTGAAAACATTGACGTGTTTTTCTTCAGACTCCTGTTTTTCTGTGTCTTGCGAGATGATGAAATCATTCTTCACCTCGGTGGTAGGCACAGCCAGCACAGGTTCTTCTTCCATCTTCGTACGGTTTGCCTTGGCAGTAAATACAGAATCGATATACTGCGGTTCCTTGCGCAATCGTTCCAGGGTAAGCTTGGAAGCCAGCTGCTGGCTCTCCTTCTTGGAGTAACCCTTGCCTTCTCCGCCCTTTACACCTTCCATCACAACCTGATAGGTGAAAACAGGGCTTCCGTTCTTATCTTTCTCCTGTCCCAGCATCACGAACTCCAGCTTCACGCGGTTCTTCTGGCTCCATTCGATGAGTTTGCTCTTGAAGTTCACCTCCTTGTAAGCCACCTTATCGATGTTTATCATTTTTGCCAGGATGCGCTTCTGCATGAATTTCATGCAGGCATCATAACCACGGTCCAGATAAATGGCACCAACCAACGCTTCGAAAGCATTTCCTCCCATATAGCTGTTATGAGAAGAACTGTGTCCATTAGATAAAACGAGTTGATTGATTCCCATCTCCTGGGCGAGTTTGTTGAGCGTATCACGCTGCACCAGCTTGCTTCGGGTATTGGTGAGGAATCCCTCCCGCTTGCCAGGAAAGTGCTGATACACGATATCACCCACTACAGCATCCAGTACGGCATCACCCAGAAACTCCAGGCGCTCGTTGTTCACAGGCTTGCCCTTGGAATTGCGGTGCATGATGCTCTTGTGCATCAGCGCCATCTTGTAATAACTGATGTTGAGTGGATAAAAACCTAGGATTTCGTACAAAGAAAAATAAAGCTCTTTATCCTTGCGGAAAGAGAGCTTTATTCTATCTATAAAATTATTCAGCATACTTCTTGAATACTACACAGCAGTTATGACCGCCGAATCCGAAGGTATTGCTCAATGCAGCACGAACCTCACGCTTCTCAGCTTTGTTGAATGTGAAGTTCAGGTTGTAATCGAGCTCTGGATCGTTGTCACCCTCTTCGTGGTTGATAGTAGGAGGAACGATATCGTTCTTCACACTAAGAACACAAGCCATAGCCTCTACTGCACCAGCAGCACCGAGGAGGTGACCAGTCATAGACTTAGTAGAACTGATGTTGAGCTTGTAAGCAGCATCACCGAAGACTGCCTTGATAGCCTTAGCCTCAGAGATATCACCTACGTGGGTAGATGTTCCGTGAACATTGATGTAGTCAATGTCCTCTGGCTTGAGGTTAGCATCAGCAAGTGCGCGCTCCATCACGAGCTTAGCACCGAGACCTTCTGGATGAGAAGCTGTGATATGATAAGCGTCAGCGCTCTCGCCCTCACCTACCATCTCAGCATAAATCTTCGCACCACGAGCCTTAGCGTGCTCAAGCTCCTCGAGAATCAAGCAGCCAGCACCCTCACCCATGATAAATCCATCACGGCTAGCGCTGAATGGACGTGAAGCATGCTCAGGGTCATCGTTACGAGTTGACAACGCGTGCATGGCATTGAAACCACCTACGCCACAAGCGCAGATAGCAGCCTCAGCACCACCACTGACAATGATGTTTGCCTTGCCCAGACGAATCAGGTTGAAGGCATCTGCCAATGCGTTGCTTGAAGAAGCACATGCAGATGTTGTGGTATAGTTTGGTCCGTGGAATCCGAAGTGGATTGAAATCTGACCAGATGCGATATCTGCAATCATCTTAGGGATGAAGAATGGGTTGAACTTAGGACCGTTCTCCTCGTGAGTAGCGAAATACGATACTTCATCCTCGAAAGTCTTGATACCACCGATACCTACACCGAATACAACACCAACGTTGTTCAAATCTTCTGTTTCAAGATCAATGTTTGCATCCTTTACACCCTGCATAGCGGCAATCATAGCCAACTGGGTATAACGGTCGAGCTTGCGAGCCTCCTTACGGTCAATCCATTCATTGATGTTCAGGTCCTTTACTTCGCAAGCGAACTTTGTCTTGAAATTAGTTGTATCGAAATGAGTAATAGGGGCAGCACCGCTCTTTCCAGCAAGGAGGTTCTCCCAAGTTTCCTCAGGAGAATTACCAACTGGAGTCACAGCACCAAGACCTGTTACTACAACTCTCTTTAATTCCATTTATAAAATTTTAGTTGCTAATTTACTTAGCGTTCTCCTCAATGTAAGCGATAGCGTCACCTACAGTAGCAATCTTCTCAGCCTTATCGTCTGGGATAGAGATAGAGAACTCCTTCTCGAACTCCATGATCAACTCTACAGTATCCAAAGAATCTGCACCGAGATCATTTGTGAAGCTTGCCTCTGGCTTAACTTCTGCCTCATCAACACCGAGCTTATCTACGATAATTGCCTTTACTTTGCTTTCAATTTCTGACATAATTGTAACCTTTAAAATGTTTATAATTCAATTTCTAATTAAAAATCTGGGTGCAAAGGAACACTTTTTTTTTGATATAAACAAATATTTTAGCAAAAAAAGTGCTTTTCGGTGCACAAATACCCCCTAATTGTGCATCTTTTTCGCCTTTTTTCGCTTTTTTGTTGGCTCTTTGAGATTATTTTGTTACTTTTGTACGGTATTAAATCAAATAGTTCAAACCGTATGACATTTACAGAAAACGCTAACAAGATTTTTAATCAGGCGATAGCCGATTATCACATCAAAGACAACATTGATACTCCTATCAATAATCCATTCGAGAAAGGTACCATTGAGAACCGTCTCTACCTCAAGTGCTGGATCGACACCGTTCAATGGCATTTCGAGGATATCATCCGCGACCCTCAGATCGACCCTGCAGAGGCGCTCGTCTTGAAGCGCAGAATCGATAAGAGCAATCAGGACCGTACTGATCTCGTAGAGCAGATTGATTCTTACTTCCGCGAGGTTTACAAGGATGTAAAGGTGCTGGATGATGCACGCATCAATACCGAAAGTCCTGCATGGGCAGTTGACCGTCTCAGCATCCTTGCCCTCAAGATCTATCACATGAAGGAGCAGGTGGAGCGCCCGGAGGCTTCTGAAGAACACAAGGCTAAGTGCCAGGCTAAGCTCAACGTACTCCTCGAACAGCAGGTGGATCTTTCTACTGCCATCGACCAGCTCCTGGAGGACATCGAAGCTGGAAGAAAGTACATGAAGGTTTATCGACAGATGAAGATGTACAACGATCCTTCTACCAACCCTATACTCTACAAGAAGTAAACCCGCATCAATCAGAATAGAAGCAGAGTAGGCTTTGTTTTTCACCATAAAAAGCGAAGCCCGCTCTGCTTTACACCTTATCATATATATAAAGAGACTAAAAAAAAGATGAAGACAGAGCATATTCTCGTTATTAGATTTTCGGCCATGGGTGACGTTGCCATGACTGTACCTGTGATTTATTCATTGGCAAAGCAGTATCCTCACGTAAGAATCACCGTGTTAAGCCGTTCCTTTGCTCGCCCGTTCTTCGAGAATCTTGCCCCTAATGTCGGTTTTATGGAGGCTGACCTCAAGGGGGAATATAAGGGTGTAAAAGGTCTCAATGCACTCTATCGCCGGCTCATCGCCAAACAGTTTACCGCGATAGCCGACCTTCACAACGTTTTGCGCTCCAGCTATCTGCGCATGCGCTTCAACCTCTCCAACTTCAAGGTGGCACATATCGACAAGCATCGCAAGGGAAAGCGCAAGCTGGTGGCTTCCTCCGGCAAGGTGATGGAGAAACAGCCATCTTCCTTCCAGAATTACGCCGATGTCTTTGCCAAGTTGGGTTATCCTGTACAGATGGATTTCACTTCTCTCTTCCCGGAAGAAGGAGGAGACCTGAGCCTGCTCCCTGAACAAGTTTTCCAGGTTACTGTTGATAACAACAAGGATAAATCCACAGTTATCAACAAGGATGCTCATAACCCTGCGGAACCTTGGATAGGTCTAGCTCCATTCGCTGCCCACGAGGGCAAGATTTATCCGGTGCAGCAGATGGAGAAGGTAGTAGAACGCCTGATTCACCATCATCCTCACTGCCGCATCTTCCTTTTCGGAGGCGGAAAGACCGAAACTCCGGTGATGGATGCCTGGGAAGAGAAATATCCACAGGTGGTGAATGCTTCAGGCAAGCTCCACGGCATTTCCGATGAACTCATCCTGATGAGTCATCTCCGCCTGATGATCAGTATGGACAGCGGCAACATGCATCTGGCATCTCTGGTCAATACCCCAGTGGTAAGTGTCTGGGGAGCCACCCATCCTTACGCCGGTTTCATGGGCTGGCATCAGAGTCCCGACAATGCCGTACAGCTCGATATGCCTTGTCGCCCATGCAGCATCTATGGCAATAAGCCGTGCATGCGTGGCGACTTTGCCTGCATGAAGAATATCTCGCCGGAGCTGATTGTGGAAAAGGTAGAGAACGTTCTGAACAGAAAATAAAGAGAATCTTTTCCTTCATAAAAGAAGAAGAGATGGATAAAGAGATAGAAGAAGCAGATTTTCCGATGACGCAAAAGTCAGGGGAAAACCTGCTTTTTTCATTATCCACAAACCCGTGGAAAAGTATAAGGAAAACCACAGGAATAACTATTTAATAACTTTGTGGATATCCACCGCTCCCATCCCGAACCCCGAGGAATAGGGATATCCACAGGGTTATTAATAAGTTTTTAGAAACTTTTTCGCAGTTTTTGACGGAAAAAAGATATAAACTTATTAACTTTGCACCGAATTGGGGAAATGTTGATAAAAGAGCTAATCCTTTAAAGACCAAGAAAAAGATTTCCAAGCCGAATACGGATAGCTCTGCATAAGATATGGATAATGAAAAAAGCAAATTTAGAAGGTGTTTTTTATCCACTTATCCACGACATATCATCATCCTTATAATCTCTTTTTAAAAAATAAGAAATAAAAAATATAATATTAATGTTATGGTGAAAAAAGAATGGATTGAGAAAGGTTACGTGGATGAACCGATTGACGAAACCTTAGACTTGAAAGCTGAAATCAGAAAGCTTTGCAAGGAGAAAGATGCGATAATCCTGGCGCACTACTACACAGTAGGCGAGATTCAGGATATTGCCGACTTTGTGGGTGATTCTCTGGCTTTGGCTCGTAAGGCTGCTGAAACAGAAGCTAAGGTGATGGTGATGTGCGGCGTACACTTCATGGCTGAAACCTGCAAGCTCTTGAGTCCAGACAAGATTGTGCTCTGCCCTGACCTGAATGCCGGCTGCTCGCTTGCCGACAGCTGCAAGGCTGAGGATCTGAAGAAGTATAAGGAAGAGCACCCAGGCTACCAGGTGGTAAGCTATGTGAATACCACCGCTGCCGTGAAGGCTTTGACTGATTGCGTGGTGACCAGTGGCAATGCCAAGAAGGTAATCGACAGTTTCCCACAGGATGCGAAGATTATCTTTGGTCCTGATTACAACCTCGGCAACTATATCAACAGCGTAACAGGCAGAAACATGCTGCTCTGGAACGGTGGCTGCCATGTACACGAGAAATTCTCGGTAGAGGCCATCATCAAGTTGAAGCAGGAGCATCCTGAGGCTGTTGTAATGGCTCACCTGGAGTGCAAGGCACCAGTGCTTGCCGTAGCCGATGTGAAGGGTTCTACCGCCACGATGCTGCATTATGCCCAGGAGCATCCTGAGATCAAGGAGTATATCATCGCCACAGAGGCAGGTATCCTGCATGAGTTGGAGCGCAACTGCCCTGACGTCATCTTCTATCCTGTACCACCAGAGGTAAGTGAGGGTGGAGTAGGTTGCAGCTGCAATGAGTGCGAGTATATGAAGATGAACTCATTGAAGAAGATCTACAATAGCCTGAAGTTCGGCTGGCCTACTGTAGAAGTGGCTCCAGAAATAGCCAAGGATGCCGTGAAGCCTATAGAAAAGATGCTTTCGCTTTCATAGGAAAAAGGTTATAGGCCCTAACGATTTTTTATATTCAATGATTTTGAATCTCCGTTCAATAGTTTTGAATGTGCGTTCAATGATTTTGAATGTACGTTCAAAACTATTGAACGGAGATTTTCTTTAATAGTATCAACATTTACCATAAAGGATATTCCTATTTTCCTTTAACGGTATTCTTATTTTCCCTTAAGGATAATTCTATTTTCCCTTAATAGTATTCCTATTTTCCCTTAAGGATAAAAGACTATATCACACTACCACCTCATACAATTTCTTGTCTCCTATTACCACCTCATGCAAACCAGGCTGTTTGTTCCTGTTGAAGCAGAAACTAAGCATATAGCCTGTCTGCAAATGGTAATAGTCGAGATATTCGCTGAGTTGTAGCTCGCCTCGCTCATTGTAGGCTTCGCCTCGCCAAATCTTCAGCTCTACCACATATTGCTGACCTAGATAGTCGATGATGACATCAGTACGAGTCAAGTCGCGAGTCTGTGCCTCACAATAATAGTTGCCGATGCCATTGATAACGGAACGAAGATAAGTCAAGAATATCTGACGACCATTGTTCTCAACAAACTCATCATCATGTCCCGGACGATAAATCTCATTGAAATGCACGCAGAAACGCTCCAAGAGAAGGCGCATGTCAAGATAACCATCATGCACAAAACGAGGCTTGTCATACTCACCTTGCTGATAGATGGAAGTATCCTTGGCATTGGAAATAAAGAGATTATAAAGCCAAGTCTCGAAGATACGGCAATAAATAAGGGTAGCACCTTGGTACTCCTTGACAAAATTAAACATAATAGCGATATTGAGGTCCCTGTCATAATAATAGAACGAAACCCGTTTGCCACCAAAGATAATCGCCTTCAACGTTTCCGCAAGAGTAGGGAACTGGCTCACCTTCTTCTCCATATCGTCAAACAGGGTATTATGCTCCTTCAGGAGATGGTTCACCGCCGCCAATACACCTTCCCTGTCCCAAGTAAGACCACTCTCATCCATGATTTGACAGATGCGGCTCACCAAGAATGGATAACCCGAAGTATAGTCATAAATCATCTGACCTACGAAATGTTCATCGAAACTAATATGATGGTCTGCCTTATATTCTGCCAGCATCCCTGCGATGCCATCGGCAGGTAGGCTCATGTTAGCATCAAAAGTCACAGCAATGTTCCAAGGCGAATTGTACTGATGCTGCTCTTCCGGACGGAGTTTCAATTTCAAGTTCTTGACATCATAGACGCCTGCGAGGATAACCGACTGGAAAGTAGGGCGTTCATCACGCTTAAGATACATGTTACGAAGAAGTCCCAAGAAATGAATGAACTCTATATGATTGCCCGCAGCATCCACTTCATCTATCAAAAGAACTATCTTATCTGTTTTTGACATTTTAGATACCGTTCTGTTAAAAGACAGACTATCCATCGTCTTGTCTTCACTCGAAACAGATAGCCTGAGGACTTCTTTAGAAGAATCGGACAAATTCTGAACCTCATCCCATTCCACACTATCATTCATCAGCAACAAGGATGCAAACATTAGGGTCTCATCACTCTTGAATGCACTATCCCCAAGCCCCTCGAAGCTCAAAGAGAACACAGCATACCCTTCTCCCTCAAGCTTTTTCTTGAGGAGAGCCAAAGTCGTGGTCTTGCCATACTGACGACCTCTGTTGATGCAAAAGAAATTGCCACGGCGCACCAATTTGGCAGCAGCCTCCACCTGACGGCTGATATCAACCATATAGTGCATGGATGGGATGCACTTACCTGTCGTATTGAATACCTTCATATCGCTTGATGTTATTATTAAGCATATCTATATTACTTCTTCTAACCATAATATATAGGTTTTACGGAACTTTTCCGACCTATTATAGACTAAAAAATGGAGCTTTTCCAACCCTTTTTAGGATGTTTTTTGCCACTTTTCCAACTTCTAGCCGCTGCAAAGATACTGTTTTTTCCCGAAACTACTCTATTTAACAAGAATATTTTCTCAAAATATCACCAATCAAAACAATTTCCTAATTATCTGGCTCCACGTATCAGCGGAGGCAGAGCATAATACCACTATTGCCACACAATAAGATAACAGCTTGTAATATAGTTGTTTATGTGTGGCAATCATCCATCCACATCTTGAATCCTTCGCCACGAAGGGTATCCAGGTGGATGGAGGCATCCTTGGCGAAATATCGTCGCAAGTTGTACATCACATTATTGAGACTTTCTTCGCTACAGCGTACACCTCTCCAAACTGTATCCTTGATGTCTTGGCGTGGCACGACTTCGCCCTTATTGATCCATAATAGCTTGAGTGTAGCAAACTCGGTATTGCCCAGTGTCTTCTCGCTGCAGCCACGGAAACTGAGCACATGAGTCTCTGTATCTACGGTGTAGGCTCCCATGTTTATCATACGAGAATTGCTGAAGTCTTTGCGCTTGGCATAGCGGTTTACCCATCCCAGGAACTCACGGCTGTCGAAAGGCTTCTCGATGTAAATCATTGCACCATTATTGGCAGCCTCGGTTTTGAGTTCTGGATCATGTAACGAAGATAGACACATGATAGGGATGTCTTCTGCGGCAAGTCGGATGTCGTTGATTCTTTCCAGACTGTTCTCTTCTCCAATCATCACATCGAGGATGATGAGGTTGGGAGACAGCTTCATGATAAGACTTTCTACTCCAAACAGCGTGTTTTGAAAATAGACCTCATAGCCTGCTTTTTTAAGTAGCAAGACTGCTGTGTTGCCGAAATCCAGGTCATCATCGACCAATAGTACTTTTATCTTTTCCATATTTCTTGTTTTATAATGTTTTATAAAGTTTTATCTTGTTCCTTGCCCATTACGATTTGTTGCTTTTAGTTGAGCGGCAATGTGAACGTAAAGGTGCTGCCCTTGCCGAGTTCGCTCACCACCTTGATGGTTCCGCCATGTGCCTTGACGGCATATTTTACCATGGCAAGGCCTATGCCATATCCGCTCTTATGGTGTGTGGCTGGTATGCGATAGAACTGCTCGAATATCTTCTTCTGATATTTCTTGTCGATGCCTACGCCATGGTCAGACACGCTGATGATGGTGAAATGTTCATCCTGTTTGATGTTGACTTCAACATTTGCCTCCTTGTCTGAGTATTTAACGGCATTCTCCATCAGATTGTGCATCACATTTTCTATCAGGTACTTATCTGCATACACCAGAGCATTCTCTTCACGATGGTCGTGGATGCCGATGGCATGTGGCTTGCTGGCATAGTTGATATCAATTTGTTCTTGCGCTTGTTGCGTCAGTTCGATGATGTCAATTTGTTCTTTGTTGATAACCAACTTGCTTTCTCTGGCCTTAGAAGTGATAAGTATTGTCTTGATGGTATTGGCAAGATTCTTGATTTGTCTTTCAGAAGAAGTAATCATCTCCTGCAAGTCAGCATCCTTGATGCCGTCTTTGATGAATCCCAACTTTAGCAAGATGCTTGCCAAAGGAGCTTTTAAGTCGTGTACAGTTCCATGAAGGCTTACCTCACGATTTCTCAACAGGTCTTCCTTGTATCTGATGGCAGTCATCTGGTATCCAACGCAGAAGATGATGATGAGAGCCAACAATATAGTAGAGATGAGAGCCTCTATAGTATTGATGATGAAGGAAGATGGAGTCACATCTACCTTTGCTTGTACGAAACGGATAGGTTTGAGTCCGATGGTGATAGGCTTACTAGTCTGCCAACTCTCTATGTCCTTTGTTTGCCCATAACTCTTAATGGTCTTTTTGTTCTCATCTAATATTAATAAGGTATAGGTAAAGCCCTCATTTAGACTTTTCTTGAATATTCGGGAGAGTTTGGCTAAATTAATGGGATTACCCTTGGCAGTAAGTCTATCTTTTGTCAATAATCCCATAGCTTCAGCTTCTGTCTCTGCAATACCTCTATCTCTAAGGTCTTGAATGTTTATTTCGTTAAAGCGAATGACATCTTCTTTCTTTGGCTTTGCCTTGAGAAAGTCTTCTTCTGACATTTGTTTGTAATAAACTCGTTGTTTCCTATCTTTATGTGGATTGTAACTTTGATGTGCTCGGATAGCATATTCTTCATCAACAGAAACCTTTAGTGCAGAATTTATCTTATCTATTTCGTTATAGATATATTCCTTGTATTGCAAAGACACATTATATCCTTGTAACAAAGTAACAACTAAAAGTGCTAAAATCGTTATACAATAATACTTTTTCATGCTTTGTATTTTTACTTATTTTACTTCAAAAGTGCAAAAATACAAATATTTTTTCAAAGTAGCGTACTTTCTAACATCATTTTTATATAATAATTTAGGGGAAAAATATTATGTGAAAAATTATGTAAAAAGTTTGGTGGTTTGGGCAAATCGAACTAATTTTGCAGCCAGAAAGTTTAATCAAACTAATTGGTAAGTAGTATGAATGTATCACGCTGCTGTTATGCTCCTAGAGCAGAAAAAGCGATTAATAGTTATTTCTAAATAATAAGAGTATGGTCGTACGTAAAATTTTATTAATGTTTTCTTTTCTGGTATTTGCCATGAATGGTTTTGCGCAGAAAAGTATGGTTGGCAAGATCGTTGATGGTAAAAACTGTCCTGTCAGTTATGCAAATGTACAATTGCTGTCTATGCCGGATAGTTCTTTCGTAGAGGGATGTGTTGCAAAAGAAGATGGTACGTTTGATATCCTATTGCCGGATTCTTTGAATAGCCTTTTGAAAATATCTAGTGTCGGTTATCAGGATTTGTATGTGAGGCTTTCTACTAAACAACTGGTTACAACGTTTGTAATGAAGGAAGATGCCTATAACTTATCCGGTGTGACTGTTACTGCAAGAAGAAGAATTGTAAAATCCTTGGTTGACCGTTACCAAATAGACGTGAATGGTCTGAAGGATTATTCTTTTGATATGATTGACCTGCTGTCTAAGGCTCCTGGTGTTATTGTAGTTGATGGTGTTCCCTCTATCTGGGGAAAGTCTGGCATTCAGGTTATGGTGAACAATCATATCCTGAAAATGGACGCTTCACAGGCTTTAGCTTATCTCAAGTCTTTGGATCTGAATTCTGTTGACAAGGTGGAGATTATTCAGAATCCACCGGCAAAATACGAGGCAGAGGGGAATTATGGCATTATACATATTATAACCAAAAGAGACCAGGGAAGTCTTGGCCTGAGGCTGGCTGATGAACTTTCTTATGCTAGTACGTATCTGACTAACAGCACCAATTTCAGTATGAGCATAGAGAAAGGCAAGCTGGGTGTTTATGCCATGGGTAGCTATCAGAAAGGCAAGGACCGATGGTATGAGCATAATTCACAAGGTTATAAGTCCTTTTCCCGTATAAGTGACCTGGAGCAGGTTAATCATCCTCAGGATTACAATCTTTATGCAAGTGCAGATTATAGTTTGAGCAAGCAGATCAACTTTGGCGGTAACCTGTCCTGGTATAAGAGCCGGATGAAGAGAAACAGCAGTAGTGAAATCTTGACGAAAGAACTGAATAGTGGTCAGGATTCTGTGATAACCAGCACTCTTGATCGTGATATGCCTTTGACGAAGAGAGATGCTACATTTTATTTTTCTTATCAGGCGAAGAACGCTGGAGCAGAATTCTCGGGCAGCTATTTCGACTATGATAATCAGCAGAACAGTCTTTATCATTCGTGGCTTAACGTAGAAAGCAAGAATCAATCCTATATTGACTTTCAAAATGACAACTCCAATCATTTGAAAGGATTCAGCGGTATGGCAGACTTTAATCTTACGTTGCTGAAAACGGATTTTACCTTTGGTGGAAAGTGGACGACCAGCAAGACCCCGACGAAGGCTTATTATACTCCTGTCATAACAGATTATGCGAACAGCAGTACTTATAAGGAGAATATTTATGCTTTCTATGTGCAGGCTATGCGTAACCTAGGAAAGAAAGTTTCTGTTAAAATAGGTGGCAGGTATGAGAAAACCAGCATGAAGACTATTCTGGATGTAGAAGCTGGGGGTATAGATAGAAAATATGAAAATTGGTTTCCTAATATGTTCCTTACATATGACATCAATGACAATAATACGTTACGTCTGACTTATACTGGTAGTATCGAACGTCCGAACTTGCAGTATATTAGTCCTTTTGTAATCTATTCAGATACAAAGGACTATACTTCGGGCAACCCATACTTAAAGCCTGTGACGACCAATCGTGTAGGCTTGGATTATACATTTATGGGTAATTTGGTAGTAGGAATGTATTATTCTGTCAGCAATAATATGATTTCTCAGGTGATCAGTATGGACGAAGATTCCAGACTGACAGAAACCAAATGGGAGAATGCTAGAAAAAACAAGAATCTGGGCTTGAACTTCATGTATTTCTACAATCGCCAGAAATGGCTTAATGCTACTTTTATGGCTTTTGGTTCTTATGTGGATTCCAAAGCCACAACAATATACACAAAGGCGCATTCAGAATATGCTCAATCAACATTAATGATGAATCTGAATTTTGTGTTGGATTCCAAGAGAATCTGGACCAGCGGCTTGAATGCCAGATATTCTTCAGCAGAGAAGAATTGTGATACAAAAATAGAGGCTTATGGTAATCTCGGTTGTTATGTACAGGGAGCTTTCCTAAACAGAAACCTAACCGCCAACCTATCTGTCAGCAACCTCCTTGAACCAAAATTGAAAGGTGAGTCCTATTCTAATGGAATGATAATGAAATTCTGTAACAAGTACTCTCCGTTGACTGTCAAGCTTTCTCTGGCTTATACCTTGGGAGTCTCAAAGAGGGATAAAACCCAGAATTATGGTGATAAGGAAATCCAGAACAGATTATGAACAGAAAAATAAAAGTAGAACATCAGCATGACAGCATGCAATGCGGTATCACCTGCTTGCAGATGATATGTAGATATTTCGGCAGGGAGTACTCTTTGGACTCTCTGTCGAAGATTTGCTTTGCCACAACGGAAGGTGTCTCTATGCTGGGCATCAACGAGGCTGCAAGAATATTGGGATTTCACTGGATAAGCACTCGCTCTAATTGATATCCAATCAAAGTCCAATTTGGAGCGAGTTTGTTTTGTTAACACATAGATAAATCTCTCTTGCAAAATCGCCAATGAAGCTGTAGAAAGACTTCGTTGGCGATTTCTCAATATATAATCTTACTCAATCATATTCTTGAGTATCCATTTCCTGAAGAATGGGTCTTCTATTTCATATCTGTCACTTCGGATGATATAGCCTTTCTTGCTTAAACGCAATAGGGCACTGGTCATCGTGCTGGTAGGCTGGTTCCTGTCTTGTGCAGGATTGTTGCCCTCGCAGATGCTGACCATTACATACTTGTCTGTCTTGTTGAAATTCAGCCATAAGCGTTCGTAGTCTAAATCATGAGTTGTTATGATGTCTTCTATGGCGAGTTGGAGTATATCCTCGTTTTTGCCAGCTACCAGGTTGTTCCAAACTGCGAATGAAAGCTGTTGCGTGTAGTATGGATGGCAACTTGTAAAGGTCAGTATCTCGTCTGCAATTTGAGTAGGCTGCTCTGATACATCTTCCAATCTGTCTGCAATATATGATTTGAAATCTTCGTATGGAATCTTGTTGAGTCTCATCAGCATTCCAAAATGATAGAACGGAGACTTCACACGTTCAAAGATATCTGTCATCATCGATTCCTGGCTGCCCAGAAAGATGTAATTGATGCCTGTCTGTTCCTGCATGATGGAACGGAGCTGCTTATCCATGTTTTTATCGATTTCCAGGATGCTTTGAAACTCGTCAAAGACAACAATCAGTTTGTTTTGAGGTGTAGAAACCTTCTGAATTGTATTTAAAACATCTTCTATTGCAGTTGTTCCATTGTCGGTTGATGGTTGGAATGAAACCGATAGCTCGTCTGTCATCGGGTTCATGTTGATAGAAGGAATGATGCGGAAGTTACGAAGATAGTGCTTCATCTTTTCCAGTTTGAATTGATTGAGCAGTTCCTTCAGAAGCTTTGCCGCAAAATCCTCTTTGCTGAGCACGGCTTGCATATTGAGCCATAGGTATGGTCGCTGGGTTTGGACAACAGCCTTTTTTACGAGACTTGATTTGCCAAAACGTCGTGGTGACATAAGAACAAGGTGGTTCTCGCTCTTGAGAAACTGTACGATGTAGTCCAGTTCTTTCACTCTGTCTGTAAAGTATGGGGCATCAACCAATGAGCCAAATTTAAACGGATTTTCCATAATCGAATTTTTTCGTAACGAAACTTTTCGCAAAGATACGAAAAAATAAAGATGCTTAGAAGATAAACTCCTTTAAATTATTATTGTTTAACATCTTTTAGATTGAGCCGTCAGCGTAAGACTTGTTCGACAGCATGATAGCATGCAATGCGGTATCACCTGCCTGCAGATGATATGTAGATTTTTCGGCAGGGAGTACTCCTTGGACTCTCTGTAGAAGATTTGCTTTGCAACAACGGAAGGTGTCTCCATGCTGGGCATCAACGAGGCTGCAAGAATATTGGGATTTCAAACGGTTTCGGCAAGGTTTCTCCGAAACTTCTCTATTAAAACAAGAATATTTTCTCAAAATATCACCAATCTATTTATTGCCAGTAAATAAAAATCCGTAGATTTATTTATTGGCAATAAATAAATTTAGCATAAATTATTTGGTAGCAAAAAAATATTGTGCAGCAACTCTTTTCGGAATACTTCAAATGGGGAAGTTTTCCGGCACATTAATAATTCATACCAAAGTACCAGAGAGGGATGATGATTCCATGCCCCGTCTCTATATCGTCTTTTACGATACGTCCGTTTTTTACATTCTCTATCTGCTTTTTACCTTTCTTCCTTCCGCCAATCTCAAAGGTATAATCACCAATGGTAAAGTCGGAAACCCTGGAGGAAGTAACATCTTGTTTTTCTCTCATCTGATTGTAGAAGAAAGTTTCCCTTATGTTTCCTATGTTGGGATTAGAGGTGAGTACTGACATCAGATTTGGGTTATCTACATAAACTTTTTCCACCTTCCCCAGATTGCGCATACCCGAAGTATCATCTCTGAGCAGACCTATCATTCCTGCACGCTCCAGATAGACGAGATAATCAGGCACGTTGTTCTTGCTTACCCCGATTTCTGTGGCAAGGTTCTCTACGCTTGGTTTGTAGGGAGCCAATCCGGAAAGGATGACGAGCATACGCTTTAGCTTGCGTGCCGTTGAGGCTTTCATATCAGCATATTGCGGAATGTCAACTTCTACCGTCTGGTCTATCACCTGCAGCATTCTCTGCATAAAATCTCCCTCTATGGCAAATGGATAATAGCCATGGTCGAGGTACGCTCTGAAAACTGGCAATGGATGTTCTAACCCCGGAATCTCTACCTGGTGATTGAGTATTTCGTCAAGACTGAATACTCTGGTCTTGATTCCTTTAAAAAGTTGTAGGTATTCCCTGAACGACAAACCTTGCATCATATACATCAGTGCCCGACGGCTCAGGTCAGCTTCGCCCTTCTTGATGTCCAGGACCGATGAACCGGTAAAGATAAGGTTCAGGGATGGGTGCATATCGTAAATCTGCTTCAGTTCTCTGCTCCAACCGGCATACTTGTGAATCTCATCTATATAAAGATGTGTACCACCCTCCTTGATAAACTCGTCAGCGAAGTCAATCAAGGAATGATTGGAAAAATAGATGTTGTCGGCAGATACATACAGATGATGACCTTCCTTAGATAGCTTGATGCGCTGAAGTATCATGGTGGATTTTCCAACGCCTCTCGGTCCCACGATACCTATTAATCGGCCATTCCAGTTGATTTCATCATATTTATATCTGATGAAATCAAGCGGAGTACGTTTCAGCAACTCCGCCATGTATTCATATAGTTTATTGTCTATCATATCTTGCTCTTTTAAATGAATATCATTAAAAACTGCGGCAAAGATACAAATAATCCCTCAATGAGGGATGAATTCTTTCAAAAAGTTCCCTCATTAAGGGATGAATTTAATCATTTTTATCCCTCATTGAGGGATTTTTGCAAGTATAGTCTTTTCATAAGCCTTGTCGTTTCTATTTTGATGAATTAAATAGTGGCAAAACTAGTTTAATAACGGCTCAATATTCCTCTACTCTCCAAAGATTGTTACCTTTATATATAATAGCAATCTTCTTCATCGGTATCACCTGATTTCTGATACTTCAACTCCAGGAGATAGGCATGGGCAACCTCTGGAAAACGGGTGAGGTCAGGAATCATCGTCAAGTCACAATAGCCGCCGTTCAGCTCCATTTCCTGTAGGCGACGTCTTTTTATAACAAGAGCCTAGGCTAACAGGCTCTTGTAGTATTCTTCATATTGTTTAGCTACCTTTATGTATTCATGATGCTTGCTGATGTATTCGAGGCTCTGTTGCTTAAGCTGCGGTAGCAGTTCCGGGTGAAGCACCAGGTGCTCCAACTCTTGATATACGCTCTCATAGTTGGGCTGCACATTGATGATGGGACGGAGATGCTCCTCGTGGATAATCTCGTAGTTTTCCGGTTCTCCACCACCTATGCAGATGATGCCCCTCGCCATTGCCTCCAGCGGATTCATCGATGGAGTATAACTGTAGAGCTGGTCGAGGATGGCATCGCTGCCGTTCATCATCTTTACATATTCCGCAAAAGGCACGTTTTGGGCGATACGCAGTTCTACCTTTTCCGGATATTTCTCGGCGATTGCCTGGGCAGCCTTCAGCATGATGTCCGTACCCTTATACTCACTTCTGGTTTTGTTGATACCTATGAATAACTTCAACTTTTGGGAAGGTCTTCTGGGAATATCTACAGAAGACGTCTCTACAGAAGCTGCCCTTTTATCCCTATCCTGATGGGATTGTGAATAAGTGTGGATAGGATAGGGGATAAACATGGTTTTCTGTGGAAAATGCGGTTGATAACATACCCAGTATTCATAAAGTCCCGCTATGATGCCGTCGCAATCCTCAGCAATCATCCGGTTGAGTCTTTCCTTGGCGGTTCCCAGCCAGTCTTTTCTTTCTTTCAGGGCATCGGCATTGGTGCGTAAATCATCTCCTATATTGAAATCACTGTATCTCAATGGCTTATCCTGGCAGCAGACGCTTACCCAATAGTAATCCATACCGAATGCAGCCAGCACCACCTTCCTGTTGTGCTTTCTCAAATATCGGTAAATCGGGAAGATATGCTCAGCTTTCAACTCCAGAAACATCGGGTTGATGAGCTGGACGATGTCATATCCCCTTAACTTATGCACAATTGTGTATAACTTTATCAAATACAGGATTCCACCCAGTTTTCCAGGCTTTCTCACCATGTTGATATCTCGTGGATAATTCTTCCAGAAGTCGCCGTTGGAGAGCACGGTAACCTCATGCCCCAGCTTGCGGAGTCCCTCGGCAAGTGTGGCATGTACGTTACTGTATTCTCCCATTAATAGAATCTTCATCTTCCTGATATAATCTTTATTTATCTGATAAAATCTTCCTCCTTTTCATTTATTTCTTGATGAAAAAGAGGAGCGCCATTCTTCCTACGTAGGTACCTATCATCTTTCTGAACATGGTATATTTCTTGGTGTATTCCTTGTCTGGAAGTGGATAGAGTCCATGCTTTCTCAACTTCTTGATGGCGTGGTTCAGGGCTATCAGCGAATGTTTCAGTCGGATATTGTTCACCAGATAATCCATCGAGAGTTGGGCGATGCGACGACTCAGTGCCTGTCTTTCAGCCACCGGAATCTTATCCAGCAGTTTCTGCAGATGCAGGATTACCTCTAGACTGTTATCCATTTTCTGGCTAATCTTTTCATGATCCATCTGATGGGTTACGGAGTTCGGATTCTCACGATAGTAATAAGCCTCAGTATCCATCTTGAAGATTCTTTCGGCACGCAGGAAGAGCTGAGGGGTAAACTCCTCATCTTCTCCATATACGATGCCCGGCGTAAACTGCAGGGTGCCTCTAATGCTGCTGCGGAAAATATAGGAGCAGGCAGAACCATGCAGGTTATGATTGCTCATATAGGCTGTGCCCGATATCGGAGTCGGCAATTCATAAGGAGGAGTATCCGTCTGCCTGTTTTTTACATAGTTGAATGTCACGATGTCTGGCTGATGATATCTTACGATGTCTAGACAATGTTCGTAGGCGGTCTGTACCAGATAGTCGTCGCCATCCACAAACTGGATGAATCTGCCCTTAGCTATCATCATACCATAGTTTCTAGCCACGCTGGCTCCCTGGTTAGGCTGTCGCAGATAGATGATATCCTGCAGATATTCCGTGAGCCCGTTGATCGCACAGATATCGCTTCCATCATCCACGAGGATGATTTCTCTTTCCTTGGCATTGAGCGAGAGCTGGAGGATGCTTTTGAGGCATTCTTCCAGATATTCCGTAGGCATATTGTAAGTGGTGATGATGAAACTTACTAAGGGCGCCTGTATATTCTGTGTATGAGATGATTGATTTTGCATAATGAATGATAACCTAAAATATTGAATAGTTTGAGTTTGAGTGAATGAATCCCCGTTTTTCCTTCCAGCCATTTCACGGCGTGGATAAGGGGAGGATCCGGTTCATATCTTCCCGATAAATCGTAGAGATCGAGCAGGACATTGAGATGCTGCGTCAGGAAATCTTCTAATGAAGACTGATATTTCAGCAGAATATCTTCTGTTGCTCCCATTTGTAGCTTCATCTTTTCTTTACCCGCTATTTCTAGCTTCATCAAAGCCTGCTTCTGTCCCAGATACAGCTGAAGCAGATCGGGATATTCTGCCTGCGATGTAATGCCGTGAGGATTCCAGTAATAGAGATACTTCCCTACATCCGTCACCCTTATTTTCAAGGGTGGAGGAGGAACCACCGCCCTATCCTGAGTAATCTCCGTCTCCGTCAGCCCTATCAGTTTCGGAATCGTCCACACATCCTCGAAGCTTTTTCCTTTCGGAAATTCGATGTTCTGAAACAGCGAACGCCTGAATATCTTGTTGCAGGCATACGTATGATGATAGCCCTTTTCCGCCAACCAGTATTCGATGGCATTCTGATAGGTTTTCGGAGAGAAGGAGAGGAGCTTTTCCCGATGGGGATGGCCGATTCTCTCCATGATGGGATATTCCAGAATATCCACATCGGGATGTTGATAAAGTTCTTCCATCAGCTGTTGAAGCGTGTTTTCCCCTATCGCATCATCACTGTCTATAAAGGTGATATACAGTCCTTTAGCCCTCTTTGTTCCTACATTTCTGGCATCGCTTAAACCTCCGTTTTCCTTGTGGATAACGTGGATACGACTATCTTTCCCGGCATATTCATCGCAGAGCAGAGGGCACGCATCAGGCGATCCATCATCTACGAGAATCAGCTCGTAGCTGGTGAATGATTGGTGCAGGATACTCCCGATACATCTTTCGAGCGTATCTTCGGCACGATATACGGGGATGATGATACTGAGTTTCATTGCTTGCTCTCTTGATATTTCTGATAGAAGATGCTGTCTCTTTATCTGATGATGGCTATTTTGCAGACGGTACCTTTCTCTCCGTTGCTGGTAGCGGTTTCCACCATATAGATTCCGCTAGCCACTCTTCTGCCTTTCAGGTCGTTGCCGTTCCAGGTATAGGTGCCGCCGTTGCTTCTGCCCTGGTTCACCAGGGTTCCGCTGGTACTGACTATCTTCACATCCGCATCCAGCGACAGACCGGTGATGGTGATGAGTCCTGTATAGTCTGGCTTTACCGGGTTCGGATAAGCCCATACATTGTCTTGGGTCATCTCTTCGTTGGTGGCGGTAGCATCGCTCATATAGGAGCAGAGACCCTTGTTGGTTCCGATAAACACCTCACCGGTAGCATCGTTGATGGCGAGCGATTCGATGTTGTTCGACAGCAGCTTGCTGTTGGTTGCCGTGAAGTGATGAATCTGCTCCATATTGTCGGCGCTGATGAGATAGATACCGTTGTTGCTGGTACCAAACCATTTTCTGTTTGCCTGATCCACCGCCATGCAGGTAATATCCACACCGCCCAGCAGATAGTCGGCATAATTGGTACCGTCGTTTCTCGGCACTTTCACCTGGGTAAGCGTTGGCTGCGTGTCATCCAGGATATGCGGAGTGATGTAGAAAGGTCCCTGGTCGGTTCCTATCCACAGATTATGCTCCAGGTCTTCCTTGATGCATCTGATATAATAGAGATTGATTTCCGCACCATCCTGATTGGTGAAAGGCTTGCTGAACATCTTCACTTCATCGGTTTCCGGCTGATAGCAGACGATGGCTGGAGTTTCATGGTTGTCATTCACGAACCAGAGCCTGCCCTGCCTGTCCTTCATCAGACCCGTCATCGCCGAAAGACTGTAGCCGTTCGCATTCAATGTCTTCTGGTCGTGGGCTATCAACTGGTTGTCTTTCATCTCGATGATGGAGCGGTGGGTAGCCTGACTGTTGAGAATCCACAGCTTTCCGTTTTCATCCGATAGCAGGCTATGCACCAGCACATAGTTGTTGTCCAGTACCGTTCCTCTATCCACGGCAGCTTCCAGGATACTGTTGTCCTTATTATAATAATGTGTCAGTTTGCCGTCCGTAAACTCATAGAGTCCGGTTCTGCCCGAAGCAAACACGTGGTTCGGATCGTGGATATCCGGTTCTACACAGTTGATATCCTGATACTGGTAACCCGTCGTATTCCTGATGTCATCCTGATAGATGGTCCAGTTATCCCGGTTCAATACCTGGATGGTACCGGGACGGGTATCAAGAGAAATTCCCGAAAGAAAGGCACCGCCGCAGGTATAGAGCTGGTTGTGGATAAACTTCATATACCAGAAATGATTATACTTCGGACCTCCCGGCTGCAAGCTGCTTACCAGCTTCATCAGTTCGCTCTTGTCCTCTTTCTTGGGAGCGGTGTAAGCCCCCACCTTGCTCCATCGGTTTCTGTCGAGCAGGTTGTCAGAGAGGGCAGCGCGATAGGTACCCTCCTCCTGGCTGTAGGCATAGATCTGGTTATCCCTGATTTCGCACCAGTTCACCTTGAATCCCAGAGTATAAGTATCGCTGATTTCCCCCTCCGCCATATTGAGCTTGATGATGCCCAGTCCATAGCAGAGATAGGCGAATTTGCCATACATATAGATACCGTTGATGGTCTTGTCGCCCGTGATGGTGGCAGCATAGTAATCCGGCAGATTCTGCACGCTCCAGTTCTGGGTGTTCATCAGGTCGATGTTGGCATTGCTGTATAGGATGAGCAGCCGTTTGGCAGTCTTATTGTAAGCGATGTGCTGGATATCGCAGTCGTTCAGAAAGTCCATCTTGCTGAAGGTCTGAATGCTCTGGTCGTTTCTGTTGTAGGCATAGAGATTGCTGGAAGCCTGCACGAAAATCCAGTTGCCGGCTTCTTCTATTTCCTGCACTTCGCTGTACGCCATGTAGGCTTTCCAGTCGCCGATGGCGGCGCTGCTCTGGAAAGCGGCAACCTGAAGAATCAGGAACGAGAGGAGTATCCATATTTTCTTTCTCATATATCTAAATGTATATAATATAATAACTTATATATATTAAACATAAAAATACTGGGTTTATTGCCTGTGAGCCTGGCTTTTATTGACAGACTCAGCAGCGGAAAGAGATACTGGCAAGGTGGATAGAGATGCCATCTTTTCAGCTTGTGGGCATAGTCGATGATTTTGGAATAGCCCTGCAGTTCATTTCTGAACTGATAGAGGGTACGCAGGCTTTCCTCTGTTTTATAGAGAAACGACATGTTGCCTATAAAGTGTTCATAACCCAGTGGATTATCCACGTGAAGAATCGGTATGTGATTGTCTTTTAGATTCTTGCCCCAAAGCACATCTTCATATCCATAGTGGGAAAACCGTTCATCGAATGGGTGTTTCAGCAGGATGCTTCGCTTCACGATAAAGTTGGAGGTGTGAAAGTCTGCACAGGGGTTAGCCTGTCGCTGGAGATGATTTCCGTTCTGCGTGCCGGCTGATTCGAAAATGTATCGTAGGTTATATTTCAGTCGTTCTCTGGTTTCAGCATCCCGTTTTATCTGATATCCTCCATAGACAACATCGCTTTCTTTTTCTTTTAGATAATTGGCAAGATACTGATGGCTGATTACGTTCATGTTGCTGTCGATAAAAAGCAGCCAGGTATATTTCGCCTCCCTTGCCAGGAAGTTGCGGATGGCAGCCCTGCCCACGTTCTCTTTTCTCTCGATGTAGCGGCAATGGGGGAGGGTGTTGATGATACGGTTGCCCTCTACGGTTCTTTCATCTGTGGACCCATCATCGGCGACTAATATTTCGTATTCGAAATGAGAGGATAAAGAGAGAGAATCAGAAGATGAATACAATAACGATGCTTGAGCTTGCAGGGATTTTACAAGCTCAAGACATACATTATTATATGTAGGGATTAATATCGAAAGGGTATTAATCATTTTTGTTCTTTAAGTATTCAGCCAGTTTAGCCACGGCTCTGGCTCTATGGCTGATGCCGTTCTTGATTTCCTCACCCAGCTGGGCGAAACTCTGGTCGTAGCCTTCCGGAACGAAAATCGGGTCGTAGCCGAAACCTTCGGTGCCGTGCTTTTCGGTAGCGATAGAACCGTTTACGATGCCGTCAAACTGATGGATTTTCTTGATGCTGGTGCAGCCGCAAGGGCAGACATCCTTCTTCTCGATGTAGCAGATCACGGTACGGAATCGGGCCTTTCTGTTCTCCTTTCCATTTAGTTCTCTGAGCAGTTTAGCCATGTTTGCCTCGCTGTCGTGGTCGGTACCTTCAGCATAGCGGGCGCTGTGAACACCCGGCGCACCATCCAGCGCCTCTACTTCCAGACCGGTATCATCAGCAAAGCAGCTCAGGTGATAATGGTCGTAAACATACTGCGCCTTCTGCAAGGCATTCTCCTCCAGCGTATTTCCTGTTTCAGGAATATCCACATCGCATCCTATCTCCTTCAGCGAAACCACCTCGTAGTCTCTGCCCAGGATGTCGCGTATTTCCTGGAGCTTATGCTGGTTATTGGTTGCAAATACTATCTTCATAATCACTATTTGATTTTCTTAATGTCTTTCTCCTTGATTTTCACTTTCATTTCATCAAATCCCTCGCCATACACACCGATGACTGCACTCTGGCTGACAAAGGCATTCGGGTCGATGATCTTGACGATACGGAAGATGGTGACGCTCTCGTTCTTCTTTGCCAGGATACAGAGCACCTTCATCTCATCGCCGGTGTACCAGCCGTGACCATCAAGAATCGTCACACCATGATCCATCTGCATACCGATGGCGTTGGCTATCTCCTGATATTTCTTGCTGAATATCATGAATTGCACACTCTCTCGCTTGGCATTCATCACATAGTCGAGTACCAGATTCTCTATCACCATCGTACAGAGACCGAATACTACCTTTCTTACTGCATCAATCGTAGTGAATTCCGGTTTCGCATTGAAGACGAAGAAGGAACTGCCCACGATGACGAGGTCCACGAAGATGAGCACCCGTCCCAGCGAGATATTATGGTATTTGTTCACGATGGCGGCGATGATATCTGTTCCTCCCGTACTTCCATTGTGCAGGAAGACGATGGCGAGCGACAAGCCTGTAAACAGACAGCCGATGATGAGCGACATGAAGTCCTGTCCCTCTCCCAGCACCTGCACCATCTTGCCATCTTCACCTATCATCCAGTCTTGCGCCAGCGCCAGGAACACGGAGAGCATGATGATGGCGTAGATGGTCTTCACCATGAACTTGAATCCCAGAATCTTCAGCGCGGCAAGCAGCAGGGCGGCATTGATGAGAAAATAAGACAAATAGATAGGTATCCCCGTGCCGTAGTAAATCACGGCTGCGATACCCGTTACGCCACCCGTTACTATCTGGTATGGAAGCAGAAAAATGGTCCATCCAAATGTGTAAAGCAAGAGTCCAAGGGTGATGTAGAAGTAGTCCTTGCACTCATTCTTAATTGTTTGACTGATTGCTATTTGCATAATATTTTCATCGTATTTTAAAAGTAGTTAAGGAGTTAAAGGGAGTTAAGAAATTAAGACAACAGCTTTTGTTTTCGTATATCTTCTATTGACAGGATATACAATTGTCTTAACTCCTTTTACTCCTTAACTCCTTAACTTCCTGTTATCAGTAAATTACTTTTTCAACACAACGTTGACGATCTTCTTTGGTACGATGATCACTTTCAACACGTTGAATCCTTCCAAGTACTTCTGGCTCTTCTCGTCTGCCAATACCTGCTTCTGGATTTCCTCGTTAGGAGTATCCACAGGGAAAGTCATCTGGAAGCGAGCTTTACCGTTGAAGGAAATGGTGAGCTGCATATCGTTCTCCTTCAGATACTGCTCATCATACTTTGGCCATGCAGCATCGCAGACGCTGCCCTGCTCGCCAAGTGCTGCCCACAACTCTTCTGCGATGTGTGGAGCGAATGGAGCAATGAGGATCACGAGGTCTGTGAGCAGTTCCTTGTTGCGGCACTTCTGCTGACCGAGTTCGTTCACGGCAATCATGAAGGCTGAGATAGAAGTGTTGTAAGAGAACTTCTCGATATCCTCGCTTACCTTCTTGATGAGCTTGTGAATGCTCTTCAGACTCTCTGGCTTCGCAGCCTCGTCGGCTGATGGAAGGAAGTTGTCGGTGCGGTTCTCATAGAACAAGCCCCAGAACTTCTTCAGGAAGCGGTGGCAACCGTCGATACCGTTGGTATCCCAAGGCTTGCTTGCCTCTACAGGACCCAGGAACATTTCGTAGAGACGCAGGGTGTCGGCACCATACTTCTCGACAATCATATCTGGATTCACCACATTGAACATACTCTTAGACATTTTCTCGATAGCCCATCCGCAGATGTACTTGCCATCCTCCAGGATGAACTCAGCGTTCTGATATTCAGGGCGCCAAGCCTTGAATGCCTCGATATCCAAAACATCGTTGCTTACGATGTTTACATCTACGTGGATAGGAGTTACGTCGTAATCCTTCTTCAGGTTCAAGCTTACGAATACAGGAGCCTTGTCGTGGTCATCGCTGTTGATGCGGTAAACGAAGTTAGAGCGACCCTGAATCATACCCTGGTTCACCAGCTTCTGGAATGGCTCTTCCTTGCAGCTTACGCCGAGGTCGAAGAGGAACTTGTTCCAGAAACGGGAGTAAATCAAGTGACCGGTAGCATGCTCGCAACCACCTACGTAGAGGTCCACGTTCTGCCAGTACTCATCAGCCTTCTTGCCTACGAGTGCCTCGTCGTTGTGAGGATCCATGTAGCGCAGGTAGTAAGCAGAAGAACCTGCGAAACCTGGCATGGTGTTGAGTTCCAGTGGGAATACGGTCTTGTTATCTACGAGACTCTTGTCAACCACCTCTTTTTTCTCAGTATCCCAAGCCCACTTCTTAGCTCTGCCCAATGGTGGCTCGCCAGTCTCTGTAGGCTTGTAGGTCTCAATCTCAGGCAATTCGAGTGGCAGGCACTCCTCTGGAACCATCTGTGGCATTCCGTCCTTGTAATATACAGGGAATGGCTCACCCCAGTAGCGCTGACGAGAGAAGATGGCGTCGCGGAGACGATAGTTTACCTTTACTCTACCGATGCCCTTCTCGGTAACAAACTTCTTGGTAGCTGCGATAGCCTCCTTCACGGTGAGTCCGTTCAGAGAGAAACCGTCCATGCTGCTCTTGCCTGCTACAGGTGAGTTGGTTACGATACCTTCCTTGGCATCGAAGCTCTCCTCTGAAACATCAGCACCCTCGATAAGAGGAATGATAGGCAGGTTGAAGTGCTTGGCAAAGGCGTAGTCACGGCTATCGTGAGCAGGTACAGCCATGATGGCACCTGTACCATATCCTGCCAATACATATTCTGAAATCCATATAGGAATTGCCTCACCGGTGAATGGGTTGATGGCGTAGCTTCCTGAGAATACACCAGTTACGCTGTGGTTAGCCATACGGTCCAACTCGGTACGCTTCTTCACGTAGTCGAGATATTTCTCCACCTCTTCCTTCTGCTCGGCAGTAGTTACCTGCTGAACATACTCGCTCTCTGGAGCCAGAACCATGAAGGTAACACCAAACATGGTATCGGCACGAGTGGTGAAGATGGTGAACTTCACGTTGCTGTCCTTTACAGAGAATTCAACCTCTGTACCCTCAGAACGGCCAATCCAGTTCTTCTGGGTTTCCTTGATGCTGTCGCTCCACTGGATGGTCTCCAAACCGTCGAGCAGACGCTGAGAGTAAGCAGATGTTCTCAAACACCACTGCTGCATCTTCTTCTGGATGACAGGATAACCGCCACGCTCACTTACGCCGTTTACTACCTCGTCGTTGGCAAGCACAGTACCCAATCCTGGGCACCAGTTTACCATCGTTTTGCCGAGGTAAGCGATGCGGTAGTTCATCAGAATCTGCTGCTTCTTCATGTCGTCGAAGCTGTTCCACTCCTCGGCAGTGAAGTCGATCTGCTCGTTCTGAGCCACGTTCAGGTCAGCAGAACCCTTCTCCTCGAAGTGCTTGATGAGCTTCTCGATAGGCTGAGCCTTCTGGCAGCTGTTGCAGAAGAATGAGTTGAACATCTTCTGGAAAGCCCACTGAGTCCAATGGTAATACTTAGGGTCGCAGGTACGAACCTCGCGGTCCCAATCGAAGCAGAAGCCAATCTTGTCGAGCTGCTCGCGGTAGCGGTTGATGTTGGCTACGGTAGTAACCTCTGGGTGCTGACCTGTCTGGATAGCATACTGCTCAGCAGGCAAACCATAAGCATCGTAACCCATAGGGTTCAGTACGTTGAATCCGTTCAAACGCTTGTAGCGTGCATAGATATCGCTAGCGATATAACCAAGTGGGTGACCTACGTGCAAACCTGCTCCTGATGGATAAGGGAACATGTTGAGCACATAGAATTTCTTCTTGTTTTCATCCTCAGTCACCTTGTAGGTCTTGTTCTCGACCCATTTCTGGTGCCATTTCTTCTCGATTTCTCTGAAGTTGTATTCCATTGTTTTTATCTAATTATTTTGTTTCTTTTCTTAAATATAATAAGGTAAAACCCCATTCAAGGTGCAAAATTACATTTATTTTAGCACATTACAAAATAAAATGCAAGTTTTTTATGATTTTAATGCCTGGGCATGCTAGTATTGCCCTTTCCGCAGTATGATGTGGAATACGTCACCAAGCTACTGGCGGCTTTCAATTCCGAGAGCCCCCCAGAATGTTATTCTTTAACTATCATTTTTATGTAAACAAATCATCCATGGTGAGTTGCACCTGTGCTATTGCCGAATGAGCTGTAGGACGAATACCAAACGTAGTTATCAAAGTAGGCAAGATGCCATGACGTACTCCCGTCTCTTCTACGAAATCAGCCATACGAGTTCTTATACGAAGCTCTTCCTCCTTCGTTATGCTATAAGGAGACTGCGAATACTTGATTTCACAGAGATTAATCAGATGGTCAGCTCGCTCTATCAGCAAGTCTATCTGCGCCGCAGGTGTAGAGCACTTGCTTCGCCAGGAATAATACTCCGTATAGATTTGCTCAATGCCTAAACTCTTCTTTATCTGAGGAATATGCAACATACAGATACGTTCAAATGCCAAGCCATACCATGTGTTTTGGCGAGGCTTGCCCATCTGATGCGTCCAGTAAGCTACATCCGTGGTACCAGGATGACAGAAGGACATATAAAATAAGGTGTATAAGTCCGTGAGCTGGTAAATCTGGTCTTTTTGCTTGATTTTCTTTTCACGCGTATTATAACCTCTTACAAAGTCACAGTTGATCAATTCCCGAAGCACCTTGGTCAATGTTCCACCCGACTTCAAATTCAGATGCGTAGAAATTTCCTTGCGAGTCATGCCTTGCTTACATTTTGCCAGCGTTTCTATCACTCTCATATAGATTTCCGAGTTTCGGAACAAAGAAGAATACAACCTACTATACTCTCGTTTCAGTTCACCACGTTCAGCAAAGAACAATCGATTTACATTAGCCTCCACACCTTGCGTCTTGTCCAGCAAGCTCAGATAGTAAGGCACTCCACCCATCATGCTATAAATCTGTAAGATGGAAAGACGTGACCACAAGAATCCATTCGCCTGGAGATACTCCTCCGTCTCACCTAGTGTGAATGGAGCCAAGTACATCTCATGCGTAATACGATTATGAAGTCCGCCATGGCTATCTATGAGATTAGAAATCATCCACGATGTGGCACTGCCACAAACCACAAGCATAATCTCATTCTGATTAGCCGCCCAACTATTCCAAAAATGCTCAAAAGCCTGCTGGAAATTAGACTTGGGAGTATCAAGACAAGGCAACTCGTCTATAAAAAGCAGTATGCGCTTACCTCCCAACTTCGACTTCAGCATTTGCTTCAAAATCTCAAATGCCTCTGTCCAATTAGAAGGCAAAGGCAGCTTTGGGTCGCCAAATTCACGCAAAGCATAGCCAAAATTAGACAATTGAGCCTCGGCTGGTGCATCAATAGACCAAGACATCTCGAAGGCAAATTCATCCTTGAATAGATTATGCACCAGATAAGTCTTGCCGATGCGCCTTCTTCCATACACTGCCACAAACTCAGCCTTTCCTGAATGGTAATACTCGGTAAGCTGTCTAATTTCCGTTTTTCGTCCTATAATTTGCTCCATATCGCTTGAATAAGATAATTTGTTACGATGCAAAAATACGATAATTATTTGAAAAATCAAACGATACTTTAGCCAAATCAATGTTTTTTAACTCGATTTGGCTAAAGTATTCCTTATATATTAGCCAAATCGGTGCTTTTTTGTCCGATTTGGCTAAAGTATCGCTTGCCCACTATTTCTTAGTTCATCCCTGCATATCCCAATTATTATAATAAACCTCAAATCCGCAACCTATAGGGTTTCGTGGGAATTTACTTGTAAAACGACAAA
>OMAV01000043.1_pt1 | contig 39986 bp, 29 predicted proteins | sample 1644751 | NCBI WGS metagenome assembly OMAV01 (sample SAMEA103958141, study PRJEB25191) | human gut metagenome | biome: human-associated habitat [ENVO:00009003]; feature: intestine environment [ENVO:2100002]; material: feces | place: Germany | collected 2013/2015
CAAGCTCTTTACTGCAATTGAGATTGCCATTGAGATTGCTTGCGGATTTTAGGTTCATGAGAATTTGCCGATGTTTCTTGATAATATAGCATCCTTTAATACAATTTCCAGGACAGGAGTTAATGAGTGCTTTTTAGGTATAGAGGCAGAATTTACTGATACTCTTAAAGGAAAGCGTCTGACTGAGTTTTTTCAGATTGACTTTTTTAATAATACTTTAACTCAGAAAAAGATAGATAACTACAACTACGTTGTAGGAGTTGTCAACAAAGCAGTAAATCTCTATAAACAACAGCACAAAAATGTTCGCATTCCATTGCTCAAAACATTACATAAAATGATCTTGAGTGATAGAGTTACTCCGTCATGGTTACCTGAACGTTTTGAAAGTGATGAAGAGATGCTGACAGCCATAAAAGCAGCTTACGAATCTTTGAAAGAAGTTTTAGTCGGTGATGATGATGATAGTCTTCGCAACTTATTGCTCAATATAGATAATTTTGACCTTGAGCATATTTACATTGCAAAAGATTCAGGGTTGACCTCCATTTCACAGCAAATATTTGGATATTATGACACTTATACTTTGGCAATCAAAGACCAACTGCAAAGAGAGAATCCTGCTACAAAGAAGCAAAGAGAAAATCCTAATTTTTATGATGAGCGTATAGATAAATTGTACAAAAAAGAGGGTAGCTTTTCTATTGCTTATCTTAATCGATTAGTCGATACAAAAGAGCACATCACTATTAATGAATACTATAGACTGTTGGGCTCCTATTGTCGTGAAGAAGGAAAACGTAAAGATGATTTCTTTAAGCGTATTGATGGTGCTTATTGTGCTATATCACATCTTTTTTGGGGGAAACATGGCGAAATAGCCCAGTCAGACTCTGATATAGAGCTTATCCAAAAGTTGCTTGATGCCTACAAGGGCTTACAGCGCTTTATTAAGCCTTTATTAGGTCATGGTGATGAAGCAGATAAAGACAATGAGTTTGATGCAAAACTTCGTAAAGTGTGGGATGAACTCGACATCATTACACCGCTTTATGATAAGGTGCGCAATTGGCTCTCTCGTAAGATATATAACCCTGAGAAGATAAAACTATATTTTGAGAATAATGGTAAGTTATTATCTGGATGGAGTGATAGCCAAACTGAAAAAGACAATGGAACACAATATGGTGGGTATATCTTCAGAAAGAAGAATGAAATTGGTGAATATGATTTTTATTTGGGTATCTCTACAGATGCTAAGCTGTTTCGTCGTGATGCTGCCATCAGTTATGATGATGGCATGTACGAGAGATTAGATTACTATCAACTGAAATCAAAAACTTTACTCGGAAATAGTTATGCTGGAGATTATGGACAGGATTCGATGGATTTGCTTTCTGCATTTAAAAATGCTGCAGCTAAGTTCCAATTTGAAAAGGAAGTGGTTCCTAAAGATAAAGAGAATGTGCCAAAATATCTCAAGCGCTTAAAGCAGAAGTATGCTAATTTTTATCAAATTTTGATGAATGACGTTAATGTTGTTGATGCTTACAAGAGTATGAAGCAGCATATTCTTGCAACATTGGCTACTTTGATTCGTGTACCCGCAGCAATAGAGTTGGCCGCTCAAACAGACTTGGATATTGACGAATTGATTGATGAAATAATGAATTTGCCATCCGAATCATTCGGCTATTTTCCTGTTGCTACGACTGCAATAGAAGAAGCTAATAAGAGGGAGAAGAAACCTTTGTTTCTTTTTAAGATGAGCAACAAGGATCTTTCTTATGCAGCAAAATCTTCTGAAGGATTAAGAAAAAGTCGAGGAACTGAGAATCTTCATACAATGTATCTCAAAGCCCTTCTTGGAATGACGCAGAATGTTTTTTCCATTGGAAGCGGAATGGTATTCTTTCGTCACAAGACTAAAGGATTGGCAGAAACAACAGCGAGACATAAAGCTAATGAGTTTGTTGCCAACAAGAATAAACTCAATGACAAGAAAAAAAGTATTTTTGCCTATGAGATAGTGAAGAATAAACGTTATACGGTAGATAAGTACCTTTTTAAGTTGTCTGTGAAATTGAATTATTCGCAACCAAATAACAATAAAATTGATGTAAATTCTGAAGTACGTGAAATAATTAGTAATGGAGGTATAAAGCATATTATTGGCATAGATCGTGGTGAACGTAATTTACTTTATCTGTCTTTAATAGATCTGAAGGGAAATATTGTCATGCAGAAATCTCTCAATATTCTCAAGGATGATCATAATGCAAAGGGAACTGATTATAAAGGTTTGCTGACAGAACGAGAGGGTGAACGTCAAGATGCTCGCCGCAATTGGAAGAAGATTGCGAATATCAAAGATCTTAAACGAGGTTATTTGAGTCAAGTCGTACATATCATTAGTAAAATGCTGGTAGAATACAATGCAATTGTTGTACTTGAAGATTTGAATCCTGGTTTTATCAGAGGTAGACAAAAAATCGAGCGTAACGTATATGAGCAATTCGAAAGAATGCTAATTGACAAGTTGAATTTTTATGTTGACAAGCATAAAGATGCCAATGAAACGGGAGGTTTGTTGCATGCACTTCAGCTTACTTCTGAATTTGAAAATTTCAAGAAAAGTGAGCATCAGAATGGATGTCTTTTCTATATTCCAGCTTGGAAAACGAGTAAAATAGATCCTGCTACTGGTTTTGCCAATCTCTTTGATACGAGATATACGAATGTAGTTGAGGCACAGAAGTTCTTTAGTAAATTTGACGAGATTCGTTACAACGAGGAGAAAGATTGGTTTGAGTTTGAATTTGATTACGATAAATTCACTCAGAAGGCACATGGCACTCGTACTAAGTGGACGCTCTGTACCTATGGTAATCGTCTGCGTTCTTCTCGAAACCCAGCAAAGCAATATAATCGGTATCCTGAGTTAGTAGTGCTAACCGATGAATTCAAAAGAATACTTGGAGAAGTTGGTATTGATATTCATGAGAATCTGAAAGAGGCAATCTGTAAATTGGAAGATAAAAAACATCTCGAACCTTTGATGCAGTTTATGAAATTGTTGCTTCAATTACGTAATAGTAGGACGAATCCAGAAGAGGATTACATCCTTTCTCCTGTTGCTGATGAAAACGGAAGATTCTATGATAGTCGTTCTTGTGGTGATGATCTTCCTGAAAATGCGGATGCTAATGGCGCTTACAATATTGCTCGCAAGGGACTGATGATGATTGAGCAGATAAAAGATGCTAAGGATTTGGATAACTTGAAGTTTGATATTTCCAACAAGTCTTGGCTCAATTTTGCACAACAAAAGCCATATAAGAATGGATGATTATATTCAGCTTTCAACGTTGAATGACTTTATCTTCTGTCCGTACTCCATATACTTGCATAGTGTGTATATGGAGTCGGACGGAGATTTATATAAAGCCGCTCCACAGACCAAAGGTACTCTGGCGCACCAAGGCGTGGATGAAAAAAAATCAAAACTGGAAAGGAAGACATCCAAGAATGAAGAGTGATGTACTGAATGTAACACTGGATATTGGCTACTCTATCCTATTCAACTTTATGGAAAGTTTCATTCGTATGTTTGGATTTGATCTGTATGTTGGTGTGTATCATCGATTATGGTTCAAGCGCAAATCATTGGTATGTGACTTGATGGAACCATTTAGGTGTATCATAGATCATGCAGTATTGTTAGCATTTAACAGAAAGCAGTTTTCTGAGAAAGACTTTACTCTGATAAAGCAGGAGTATCATTTAAAGTATGAGAAGTGTGCTGACTACTACAAGGTATTTTATGATGAGTTGATTGCAAGAAAAATGGATATATTCAAGTTCGTTCAACAATACTATCGTTGCTTCATGGGATGTAAGTCTGTAAAAGAGTATCCAATATTTGAGTTTTAAATGATAATAGTTAGTTATGATATTTCAGATGACAAGATGCGTACCAACTTCTCTAAAATGCTCAAGAGTAATGGTGCTATCCGTCTTCAGTTTTCTGTATATGAAATAAGAAACACAAAGAGAATTATGGATAATCTTGTGGCTAAGATAGAGGCTTATGCCAAACATTTTACTGCTGATGATAGCGTAATTCTCTTTGATGTTGATTCTGATAAGCTTACTAAGTATGGTAATGCTATTCATAGAGATCAAGCTGTAGTCTATTTTTGATTGCGCAAACCTTGGTCTTTACATTTTAGAACTTATGTATGTAACTGTTTGAGCTGTAGTGCGTTCTTTGAAATTTTGAATTTGTGTTTTGAGAAAGGGGTGGAAATTCTTCTTTAAAAAAGATACAGAAAATGCTTTTGTTTAAAGGATTTTTTGTATCTTTGCAATCGATAAGGGGCTAGTAAGCTCTAATAATTTCTACTATTGTAGATATAGCAACCAAGAAAATCCTTCAATTCGGCTAGTAAGCTCTAATAATTTCTACTATTGTAGATGAGAATGTTGAATGTTGAGTGTTGAATGGCTAGTAAGCTCTAATAATTTCTACTATTGTAGATATCAGCACACCCTGTAGCCCTTATCATCGCCGGCTAGTAAGCTCTAATAATTTCTACTATTGTAGATTATGCCCACAGAGCTGGAGATGACCACAGGCTAGTAAGCTCTAATAATTTCTACTATTGTAGATTCCAGCTATCTGCCCAGCCAAGGAGCAAGGCTAGTAAGCTCTAATAATTTCTACTATTGTAGATATGTAAACTATTACAAGGAGATAGAATCTGCCGGCTAGTAAGCTCTAATAATTTCTACTATTGTAGATTTGAAGGTGATGTTAAGATGAGTAACGGGGCTAGTAAGCTCTAATAATTTCTACTATTGTAGATGGAGAGCGTTCTACCTTATGCTGCATCGGAGGCTAGTAAGCTCTAATAATTTCTACTATTGTAGATGCCATAACTCAAAGATATATGTGGGTGGGCTAGTAGGCTCTAATAATTTCTACTATTGTAGATGAGATACATCGGTCTAAGCGAGTTTCTGGCTAGTAGGCTCTAATAATTTCTACTATTGTAGATCATTGAGGGGTAGTCTAATACCCGATACTGTCAAATGAGGACAATGAGTCTTTCTGATCCTGGCGATTCTACCAAAGAAATCAGTCTTGAAGAATTGTTTGCCAATTCCGTAGCTGATGATTTTTCATCCATTATCAACAAAGAAATTGGCAAAATCGGGCTATTTTTCTTTATTTAACTCCGAAATTAAGTGGAATATCAGGGAAAATCTTTAAATTTGCATTTAAATACAATATTTTGTAAAGAATGGAAGATAGAGAACTGTTGCTGAAAAGTGACCCAGAGTTTGACCGCCTCGCCTTTACGGTGTTGGCTATCGAGGCTTCGGCGCAAAAAATGGGTATATCGCCGTCTGAAATGAGAAAGCGATTGGATAAGGTGGGGCTAATCAAGAGTCTCATTCAAGATTGCTATGATACTCTACATACCGAGAGTCGGGAAGCTGTGGCAAGTGATGTGGTCGAAGCTCTTAAAAATTGGGAAAGAAAAGAATAAGGAATAAGCAATAGCAAAACAATGGATAATTTACCGATTTTTTCTCTAAAATAATGTCTCTATTGTCACTTGTCGTGATAACAGCTTGATGTTTAGTTGAATAGGTGTGATGATTAGTGGTCTCTTTGTTGTCACCTAATGTCACCCAGATAAGAAAAATGAAACAATACTGGTTGGCTAATCAGTATGAATAAAACAAAAAAGTGATGGAAACAAATAATAATAAGATAACTTGTCCGAAATGCAACTCTCTGAATGTGCAATCAGAAGGGATGATTCATCTCTGTATGGATTGTGGATATAAATGGGAGGATGAAGTGCAGACGGATTTTGGGGAAATGATCATTTACCAATCTGACGAGGGAGTAAAACTTGACGTCAGATTGGAGAATAAAACCGTGTGGTTGAATATAGAGCAAATTGCGCAATTGTTTAATAAGGGTCGTGCTACGATTAGTGAACATATTTCTAATATATTCAAAGAAGGAGAATTGGAAGAAAAAGTGGTCTGTCGGAAATTCCGACAGACCACTCAACATGGTGCTTTAGAGGGGAAAACACAGAGTAAAGAGGTAAAGTACTACAATCTGGACGTAATTATCTCTGTGGGCTATCGTGTAAAATCTATTCAAGGTACACGATTCCGCCAGTGGGCTACTGAACGACTCCATGAATATATTGTGAAGGGATTCACAATGGATGATGAGCGACTCAAGAAAATGGGTGGCGGCAGTTACTGGAAAGAACTGCTAGACCGCATTCGTGATATTCGCTCTTCAGAGAAGGTACTTTATCGTCAGGTACTCGATATCTATGCAACAAGTGTTGACTATGATCCGCGGACTGATGCCTCGAAGCTATTCTTCAAGATAGTGCAAAACAAATTGCATTATGCCGCCCATGGACATACTGCAGCTGAGGTCATCTATGAACGGGCAGATGCAGAACAGCCATTTATGGGTTTGAAAACTTTTGAAGGAGATTTACCTGCCATCAAGGATATAAAGATAGCCAAAAACTATCTGAAGGAAAACGAACTGAAGATTCTCAATAATCTTGTTTCTGGATATTTCGATTTTGCAGAGATTATGGCTTTGGAACATCGTCCTGTCTATATGATGGATTACGTGAAGCAGCTCGATACTATATTGCAATCTACAGGACGCCCATTGCTGAAAGGTTCTGGTAGCATCAGCCATCAGGAAGCTATGGATAAGGCTTTGGTAGAATACAGAAAGTATCAAGTCAAGACCTTGTCTCCAGTAGAGGAAGATTATCTGGATTCTATCAATGCTTTGGGTAAGATTGCAAAAAGGAAGAGAAGACAGAAGGGTGACCAGTAGTGAAGGAAATAAAAAAAAATATAAGCGTGATGTTAAATGGCTTTTTATTGTCACTTAATGTCACGCTTATTGCGGTAATTTTATTTCTTTATCACCTTCAGAACCTGGTCTGCAAGGCTTCTCATTCCCTTGATAGTTGGGTGACCGTTCTTCTTGTCTATGTCATGAAGGGCGATGACCGGAACCTGATAGGTCTTGCAGATCTTTTTTACTGACTCGTTGATCTCATCCTTCAGCTCAGAATTCAGAATGAAGTAGATATCTACATTCGGATGGCGCTGACGGAGATCGGAAAGCAATTTCGCCAGGGCAGGACGGAAACAGTAGAGGTCGGCACGCTTCCAGTTGCTGTACTGGTAATTGCCGATAGGGGCATTTGCCCAACTGTCGTTCGTTCCACCGCAAATCAAGATGATGTCCGGATTGCCCAGCAGGGTAGTGCGGTTGATGAATGAGCGGTCGCTGTAATCCTCATCGCGGTAACCGGTGTTGCAGATGGTGGAACCTGAATAGGAATTGATGTTGCCCATCTTGTAACCACCTTCCTTGATAACCTGCCACCACCAGGTTTGCTCCACCTTGTTGACATCGGTTGCTTTTTGAACCGCCGTGGTGTACCAGGTGGCATATCCCTTTGGGATGAAACCTTCGAAAGTTGAATACGAGTCGCCGAGCACGGCAACCGTCTGCTTCACCTGTGCCAGCAGAGGCATCAGGGCGAACATAAAGAGGCAGACGATAACTGATAATCTTTTCATGACGTTTTTTTGCCTGATTTTCTTTCTTAAGAATATTGTTTACATACGGATGAGGGAAGGAGATTCTCTTTTACTAATAAATGTTATATTCCCGGCATTCCTTCCCCAAAACATTTGTTCTCTCCCAAATTTACAGTACTTTTGCAGTAAGTATCTGATTAAAGATTAATAGTGTGATTCAAAATAAGATATAGATTATGCAATACAAGAATATCATATTTGATTTGGGTAATGTCTTGGTGAAGCTCAATCCGGAAGGATGCATCGGGGCTTTCAAGGCGATAGGAATGGGGGAATTAGTTGATTCAAATCCTCAGAGTGAGGGGATGAAGCTGATGAGCAAGCTGGGTGTGGGAATGATTACCACCGAAGAATTCTGTGAAGCTGCCCGTAAGTTGACAAGGACTGATGTGACGAATGAAGAGATCATCAATGCTGCCAACAAGATGCTGGTGGAGATTCCTGATGAGAAAAAGGAGCGACTCCTGCAGTTGAAGAAGGCTGGCTATCGCCTCTTCCTCCTGAGTAATACCATTGATGTGCATTGGGATTATTGCGTGGAGCATCTCTTCCCTTATCAGAACTATGGGGTAGAGGATTATTTCGAGCAGTGTTTCCTCTCTCAGAGAATGCATCTGGCAAAGCCTAATGCCCGTATCTATGAGGAGGTAATCAGGCAGGCGAACATCCATCCTGACGAAACCCTCTTCATCGATGACCTGAAGGAAAACTGTGAGGCTGCCGAGAAGCTGGGCATCCATACCTTCCAGAATGTGAAGTTCGATGACTGGCTTGCACTTACCTTTGTACGCTAATAATAACTAACATACAATATCAAAATGAATTTTTACAAGACATTAGGATTGAAAAACAGCCGTATTGATGTGGCTGATGCCTTGCGAGGATTGGCCGTGGCAGGTATTATTCTCTATCACTCCGTGGAGCATTTCAATATGTACGATGGAAGCATAGCGCATGCTTATACGCTGGGGTGTGATGATTGGATGGCAGATGTGCTGGCATTGCTGCTGTCGGGAAAGATGTATGGCATCTTTGCCCTGCTCTTCGGATTGAGCTTCTTCATCATGAACGATAACCAGCAGCAGCGGGGAAATTGCTTTTCGGGTAGATTCGCCTGGCGAATGTTCCTGCTGGCAATGCTCGGTATCGTGAACACCGCCTTCTTCGATGGCGACATCCTCTTCTCCTATGCCATCTATGGACTGGTTCTCATCCCATTGAGTTATCTTCCTACCAAATGGCTCTGGTGGGTGGTTGCCTTCCTCTTTATCCAACCGATAGAAATCTATTCCCTCATTTCGGGATGGCAGGTAGATGCGTCGTCGTTGAGAGAGGTGTATGGAAATATGTATCATGGTCATCAGCACGGCAGTTTCCTGGAGAATGCCTATGGCAACCTGCGATACGGACAGGTGGCTACCTATTACTGGTGCATGATGAAGGGAAGACATACGCAGACCATCTGCCTCTTCATACTCGGCATGCTGGTGGGCAGAAAGCGTTGGTTCTACAATGAGAACAACAACCTGGCTTTGTGGAAGAAGGTGCTGGTGGTTTCCATCCTGGTATTGATTGTGGGAGGCATCGCTGATGTGCGCCACATGGAAACATGGAACAATTGGCTTTATCCTATCTACAACTTCTTCATCCTCTCATTTGTAGTATCAGGATTCGTATTGTTGTGGTACGGAAAGGAATGGTTCAGAAAGGGATTGTCGTTCCTGCGCCAGTTTGGTAAGATGAGTTTGACCAACTATTTCCTCCAGTCTATCATCGGTTGTGGACTGTTTGCTTATTATGGCTTCAATCTCCAGACGAAGCTCGGCATCACCTATGCCTTCTTTGTGGGTATTGTCATGGTGGTAGTACAATGCCTCTTCTCCAACCTCTGGCTCAAGTACCATTCCCATGGTCCTTTCGAGGGAATATGGAAGAAGCTGACCTGGATTAAGTTCTAAAACTTTAAGATTTTGAAATAAAAAAGGTGTGTCATAATTCCATGACACACCTTTTTTATCTCTTATTGATCCTTTCTGAATATCTTATCCACGACAACGGCGATGGCACCATCACCTGTTACATTGCAGGCGGTGCCGAAACTGTCCATTGCAATATAAAGGGCTATCATGAGTGCTTGCATATCGGCATTGAAATCCAATACGGAGGCGAGCGGACCGAGCGCTGCCATCACGGCTCCTCCCGGTACACCCGGAGCTGCCACCATACAGATGGCGAGCACGAAGATGAAGTTGAGGAAGAGAGGCAGATTGCAAGGCAAACCATTGATGAGGCAGATGGTTAGCGCACAGCAGGTAATCTTCATCATAGAACCCGAGAGATGGATGGTGGCACAGAGCGGAATGGTGAAGCCGGCAATGCCGTCGGTAACCCCGTTTTTCAGAGTCTGCTTCAGTGTTACCGGAATGGTGGCTGCCGAAGAAGAGGTGCCGAGAGCCGTGAAGTAGGCTGGCAGCATATTGAGCAGCAGCTTAAAAGGATTCTTGTGGGACAAGCCGCCTGCCAGCAGATATTCATAAAGTAAGATCACAATATGGAGTACGAGTATCACGAGGATAATCTGTGCGAAGACCAGCAGGATATGGTAGGCTTCACCCGAGAAAGTCATACCCAGGAAAATGCCGAAGATGTAAAGGGGCAGGAGGGGAATGATGACTTTGGCGATGACACCGGAAACGATTTCCTTGAATTCCTGAAAAATCTTCTGCATCGTGCGGCTGCCTTTGTGGGCAATGCCCAGTCCGGCAATGAAGGAGAATACGAGGGCACTCATCACATCTACCATGGCAGGTATCTTGATTTCGAAGAACGGTTTGAGTTCTTCCACTTTATCTACTGCCACATGAGCCGAGTTGGCAATCATGTGAGGGAAGAGAGCCGATCCGGTGCCATAGGCTAGCAGACCTGCCAGGATGGTGTCGGCAAAGGCGATACCTACGGTAGCCAGGAGAAGTTTTCCGGCTCCATGACCGATGTCGGCAATGGCAGGTGTTACGAGACCGATGATGATGAGCGGTATCATAAAGCCAAGAAACTGGCTGAAGATTCCGTTGAAGGTGAGGAACGCTCTGACGGCTGCTTCATTGAAGAAATTGCCGAAGATTACGCCCAGCAGAATGGCAAGGATGATTCTTGCCAAGAGTGGCATTTTGATTCTTTTCATATCGTTTGTTTTGCTTTTTGCTTGCAAAGGTACGATATTTCTGACGAAATCCCAAATTTTTATATAAAAAATGCCCTCCTGTCTTTCGGCAGAAGGGCACAAACTAATTATTCTCGTACAATTAGTTTTGTCAAATGAATAGTTGATATAGGTTAGAGTATGAATGAAGATCTATATTATTATATATCAACTTGAGTATGCGATGGAAGGCTTAGAGTGGAATGTACTCCACAAATGCTTCCATAGCCTCGTAGCAAGCCAGACCTAACTCATCATAGAGCTGGGCGGTGCCACGGTTGCGGTCTTCTGCACGCTGCCAGAAGAGGCGCTCGTCGTTACCCAGGAATGGAGCACTCTCCATCTGTGACTGGTGCTTGAGGATAGAGTTACGCTTTGCTCTCAACTCCTCAGGGCTCAATGGAACACACATCTCGATGTTCTCAATCTCCCATTCTGCCCAAGCGCCACGGTACATCCAGATGCGGCAGTCCTTCAACCACTCTGCGCCTGCCTTCTTCTCCTCGTCGATGGCTGCGAGAACAGCGTCGGTACACTTCTTGTGAGTTCCGTGTGGGTCAGCCAAGTCACCAGCAACATAAATCTGATGAGGCTTCACCTCCTGGAGCAATGCTCTAACGATCTCAACGTCCTTCTCTGTCATAGGCAACTTCTCAATCTTGCCGCTCTCATAGAATGGCAAGTCAAGGAAGTGAACGCGGTTCAGAGGAATCTCGTTGAATGTACAAGCTGTACGAGCCTCGCCACGACGAATCAGACCCTTGATGGTCAGAATGTCACGGGTATCGAAATCGCTCTCCTTCTTGTGTGCGAAGAACTCCTTGATTTCCTGGTATTTCTTAGAGATTACGCTATCCTTGGAGTCTGCGAAAATCTGGTTGAAACCATTGATGAAGTGCATGAATCTTGTAACCTCCTCGTCGCCTACTGCGATATTACCGGATGTCTCGTAAGCTACATGTACCTCGTGCTTCTGCTGTACCAATCGGCGGATAGTACCACCCATAGAGATCACGTCATCGTCTGGGTGTGGAGAGAATACGATCACTCTCTTAGGGAATGGTTTCGCACGCTCTGGACGATAGGTATCGTCAGCGTTTGGCTTACCGCCTGGCCAGCCTGTGATAGTATGCTGCAAGTCGTTGAAAATCTTGATGTTTGCATTGTATGCTGAGCCATAGAGAGCCAGAAGCTCACTCAGACCGTTCTCGTTGTAGTCCTTGTTGGTCAACTTCAGGATAGGCTTGTGCAACTTCTGGCAGAGCCATACCAATGCACTGCGTACCAGCTTGTCTGTCCACTCGCAGTTTGTTACGAGCCAAGGATGCTTGATACGTGTCAGGTGAGAAGCAGCGCTCAGGTCAAGAATTACGTTTGCATTAGGATGAGTCTGGAGGAAGCTAGCTGGCAATGTGTCAGTGATATTTCCTTCTATTACCTTCTGCATGATTTCAGCCTTCTCGTCGCCCCATGCTGTGAGGTAAACACTCTTGGCAGAGAGCAGGGTAGCGATACCCATGGTGAGAGAGCAAGGAGGAACCTGCTCATTGGTGCCGAAGCTGTTCTCCATTTCCTCGCGGGAAGTATTGCCGATGAGGATCAGACGGGTGATAGACTGGATGCCGGAGCCTGGCTCGTTGGCAGCGATATTACCCATTCTTCCGATACCGAGGAGAGCGATGTCGAGACCGCCGAAGGTCTTGATGCGCTTCTCGTAGAGGTGACAGGTATCCTGCACTGCGTCCTGTGCCACACTGCCATCCAATGTGAAGATGTTCTGTGGATCGATGTCAACATGGTCGAGGAAGCGCTCCTTCAACTGGTTGATGCTCTTCAGAGAACTTTCCTTCTGTACTGGATAGTACTCGTAAGCATTGAATACTACCACGTTTCTGAAACTGAGCTGCTTAGCCTCGCATCTTCTCTGCAATTCCTTGTAGATAGGTGTGAGCGACAAGCCTGTGCCCAATGCCATCACGTAATATCTGCCCTCGTGCTGAGCTGCCTTGATTTCCTTCTCTACTTGGTCAGCTACGTGAGCTGCACCCTCCATGGAAGAGGCGAAGATGTCGGTATGAATTTTCTCCATTCTGGAGATCTCTGAGTACTCTACTGTAGTCTTTGGTTTGTAGTATGCCAATGGTACCTTATTGAGTACAATTTCTGAACTAAGATTTAGTCTCATAGTTTCTTGTCTTTATAGTTATTACTTTGTTTTTTTACAAGTTGTCTTTTTCGATGTCCTTGAAGTACTTGTAGGTGCTTACCTTCAACTCGTCTGTAGCGCTCTCATCGCAAACGATGATGCCATGCTGGTGAGTCTGCAGTGCACTGATAGTCCAAGCCTGAGTAACAGGACCTTCGATAGCTGCCTGGAGGGCACGAGCCTTGCTGTGACCATTGCAGAGAATCATCACCTCTCTAGCTGCCATAACGGTACCAACACCTACTGTGAGGGCTGTAGCTGGTACTGCGTTCATATCGCCACCGAAGAAACGGGAGTTAGCGATGCGGGTATCAGTAGTCAAAGTCTTCACGCGAGTACGGGAGTTGAGAGAAGAGAATGGCTCATTGAAAGCAATGTGACCATCAGGGCCGATACCACCGATGAAGAGGTCGATACCACCTGCTTCTGCAATCATCTCCTCGTAGTGAGCGCACTCAGCTTCGAGATCCTCAGCGTTACCATTGAGAATGTGGATGTTCTCCTTAGGGCAATCGATGTGGTCGAAGAGGTTGCGAGCCATGAATGAATGATAGCTCTCTGGATGAGCCTCTGGCAAACCTACGTATTCGTCCATGTTGAAAGTGAGTACATGCTTGAAAGAAACCTCACCAGCCTTGACAGCCTTTACGATTTCTGCATACATACCAATAGGTGATGAACCTGTTGGCAAACCCAATACGAATGGTTTCTCTGCTGTTGGGTGGAAAGCTTTGATGGTCTCCACAACGTGACGAGCTGCCCAGCGAGCCAACTCATCGTAATTCTTTTCGATAATTACACGCATAGTTGATATATGTTTATTAGTTAATGTATTCTTATATATTAATAATGTATTCTTAATCTATTAATTGTTCAAGTACTTGCTTCTTGCCATAAGGCAGGCTCCAATCAGTCCTGCATGCTCTTTCAGGGTAGAGGCGGCAACCTGCGAATCCTCGTTCACCATATTGAGCGAGAACTTTTTGATGCCCATGCAGATAGGTTGGGTAAGATAAGCACCTGTCACCGAGAGGTCTCCTCCGATGACCAGCATCTCCGGATTGAAGATGTTGATGATGCCGGCGAGATTGGTTCCCAGTTCTACCGCCACCTTCTGCAGGGTCTCGATGCTGAGCACATCCTCTTTTTTGATGGCATCGAGGATATCCTGCAGGGTGAGTTCCTGATGCTGGTTCTTCACCTTGTCGGACAGCACGGATGTTCTACCGTTCTCTAGAGCCTCTTTCATCTTTCGCAGCAATGCCGATCCTGATGTTTCCGTTTCCATGCAACCTGTTTTTCCACAATGGCAGATGATGTCATTATTATAGATGTGCATGTGTCCGATTTCACCCGAGAAGCCTGATTTTCCGAGATAGAGCTTGCCGTCGAAGATGATACCGATGCCGATGCCCCAGCTGACGTTTACGAAGATGATGTTTCTCAATCCCTTGCAGACACCTTTCAGATATTCGCCGTAAGTCATGCATCGGGTATCGTTGTCGATGCAGAAAGGCAGGTTGAGTCTTTCTGCCAGTGTTTCTGCCAGTGGCATTTCCGTACAGGTGAAATAATTATAGGCACAGCCTATCTCCGGATTCACTCGTCCACCGATACTCATGCAAGCCTTCTTGATCTGGCTTCTCGCGATGCCTGATCTCTGGATGTATTCGTTGATGAGGTTGATGAAATGGTCGAAGCATGTCGGCGTGTCCTGATAGTCAAAGTGTATCAGTTCGGGTTCTGCCACCATGTTTCCACAAAAATCACAGATGCCGAAGGTGAGACTTTGCTTTCCTGTATCTATGCCGAGAAAATATCCGGATGTTGCGATGATGTTGTAAATCTTTGGCGCTCTCTTCGAGTAATTGTCTTTCTTGCCTGTTACCTCAATCAAGCCATCCTCAATGAGCTCGTTCAGAGTCTTGGTAGTATATGGCACACTTACCCCCAAACTACTGGATAGTTCGGCGATAGTTTGCCCTCCATGTTCTATGAGCAAGTTCAAAAGAGCTGTCTTAGAGGCAGACCATTTAGTGTGAGGTATGATGCTTTTTGCCATACAGATATTTCTTGTTTAAGTTTTTACGCTGCAAAGATAAATAAATAAATCCGTTTTTTTAATGTTTGTGAGTTAATTAATCTAAATTATTAGAATAAACTTTGTTTTTCCCCTTTTTTAGGGGATGATTTAACTATTTGAGCCCATGATTTTTAGCTTTTTAAAAAGCTTGAAGAAAAGATAGGGTGTCTACTGCCCTTTTATATATATAATAAGGTATAGGGGAGTGAAATGTAAGAATAAATAAATAAACTAATTTATTTAACTCGAATAACGAAAATTAATTCATTAAAATTTGGTTAGTATTAAAATAAGTGGTAAATTTGCACCCGAATAACAAAACTAACAATCGAAATGAAAAATAAAAAGTTTTATCCCTGGTTAGTTGTAGCGCTCCTCTGGGTGGTTGCTCTTCTCAACTATATGGATCGTCAGATGCTTTCCACTATGCAGGCCGCCATGAAGGTTGACATCGTGGAATTGCAGCAAGCTGAAGCCTTTGGCGCTTTGATGGCTGTCTTCCTTTGGATCTATGGTATTGTGAGTCCATTTGCCGGTATCGTAGCTGATAGAGTCAGTCGAAAGAAATTAGTAGTAGGAAGTCTCTTTGTCTGGTCTATGGTGACCTATCTGATGGGATATGCCTCCAGTTTTGATCAGCTTTACATGTTGAGGGCGTTGATGGGTATTAGCGAGGCGCTTTACATCCCTTCTGCCTTGTCTCTCATTGCTGACTGGCATGAAGGAAAGTCCAGATCTCTGGCCATCGGTTTTCACATGACCGGTTTGTATGTAGGGCAGGCTATCGGAGGATTTGGTGCTACCGTGGCAGCAGCCTTCTCCTGGCACACCACTTTCCACTGGTTCGGTATTCTCGGAATCGCTTATTCTGTCGTATTGCTTCTGTTGTTGCACGATAAAGACAAGGATACTGCGAATGTGGCTGTGGCTCAGCAGGGAAAGCCTGCAAAGGGCGGATTGTTCCAAGGCTTATCTGTTGTGCTTTCTACTTGGGCATTCTGGGTGATTCTCTTCTATTTCGCAGTTCCTTCTCTTCCAGGTTGGGCTACCAAGAACTGGCTTCCAACATTGTTTGCAGAGAATCTGGGTGTACCTATGTCTGAGGCTGGTCCGATGTCAACTATTACCATCGCGGTTTCCTCATTGTTTGGTGTACTCTTCGGCGGTGTACTTTCCGATAAATGGGTTCACAAGAACATCCGTGGCCGCGTTTATACCAGTGCCATCGGTCTGGGAATGACGATTCCTGCTCTCTTCCTCCTGGGCTTCGGCCACAGTGTGGTAGCGGTAGTGGGAGCTGGCTTGCTCTTCGGTATCGGTTACGGTATGTTTGATGCCAACAATATGCCAATCCTCTGCCAGATTATATCGGCAAAATATAGAGCAACAGCCTATGGTATCATGAATATGGTGGGCGTGTTTGCCGGAGCCATGGTTACCCAGGTGATGGGTAAGTTCTCTGATGGTGGTAATCTGGGCTTGGCCTTTGCCGTATTGGGCGTGGTGGTTATCGCAGCGCTGACACTTCAGCTGGTTTGCTTGAAACCAAAGACAGATAACTTGGAATAAAAAAGAAAACGTAAATTTTAACTAACTTACATTAATATATATATAATTATGGAAAAGATCATTGGACTTATAGATGCACCGTTTACTCCTTTTTATGCTAACGGTGATGTGAACTTGGAACCTATCGAGGCTTATGCCAAGATGCTTCAGAAGAACGGTCTGAAGGGTGTGTTTATCAATGGTTCATCAGGCGAGGGCTATATGTTGACCACCGAGGAGAGAATGCTCCTTGCTGAGAGATGGGTAGCCGTAGCTCCAAAGGACTTTAAGATTATCGTTCATGTAGGAAGCTGCTGCCTCCGTGAGAGCCGTCGTCTGGCTGAGCACGCACAGAAGTTGGGTGTTTGGGGTATCGGTTCAATGGCTCCTCCATTCCCACATATCGGCCGCATCGAGGAACTGGTGAAGTATTGCGAGGAGATTGCTTCTGCTGCTCCTGAACTTCCTTTCTACTACTATCATATTCCTGCATTCAATGGCGCTTACCTGCCAATGCTCGATCTGTTGAAGGCTGTAGATGGACGCATTCCTAACTTCGCTGGTATCAAATATACCTTCGAGAGCCTGTATGAGTACAACCAGTGCCGTCTCTACAAGAACGGTAAGTACGATATGCTCCACGGTCAGGATGAGACCATTCTCCCTAGCCTGGCTCAGGGCGGTGCCCAGGGTGGTATCGGTGGTACAACCAACTACAATGGTAAGGAGTTGGTAGGCATCATCGAGGCTTGGAAGAACGGCGACATCGAGACGGCCCGTGAGAAGCAGAACTTTGCTCAGGAGGTTATCAACGTCATCTGCCACTATCGTGGTAACATCGTTGGCGGTAAGCGTATCATGAAGTTGATGGGCTTCGATTTGGGTCCAAACCGTACTCCATTCCGCAATATGACCGATGAGGAGGAGCAGGCTATGAAGAAAGAGTTGGAGGCAATCAACTTCTTCGAGCGTTGCAATCAGTTTTAAGTAAAATACACTAGAACCAGTAAGAATGAACATAAAAGAATATATTAAGCAGTGGGCTGAATCTTATAAGACTGATCTTACAGAGAACATCATGCCATTCTGGATGGAGCATGGATGGGATAAGGTAAACGGTGGTGTTTACACTTGTCTTGATAGAAATGGAAGTCTGATCGATTCCACCAAGTCAGTGTGGTTTCAGGGTCGATTCGCCTTTATATGCGCCTATGCATATAATAATGTAGAGAAGAATCCGATGTGGCTGGAGGCTGCGAAGAGCACCCTCGACTTCATCGAGAAGCATTGTTTCAACGAGAATGGAAGAATGTACTTCTCAGTCACAGCCGAGGGCAAGCCATTGCGCATGCGCCGCTACGTGTTCTCTGAAACCTTTGCAGCCATTGCGATGTCTGAATATGCCCTGGCTACCGGCGAGCAGAAGTATGCCGAGCGTGCCCTGCAGATTTTCAAGGACACCCAGCGCTTCCTCACCACACCAGGCATCCTGGCTCCTAAGTTCGAGGAATCAGTGCAGTTGCAGAGCCACAGCATCATCATGATTCTCATCAACGTGGGTTCATGCATCCGCAAGGTTATCAACGACCCTAAGCTCACCGAGCAGATTGATGAGTCAATCGCCAAATTGAAGAAGTACTTCATCCACCCGGAGTTCAAGTGTCTTCTGGAGACGGTGGGCATGAACGGTGAATTTGTGGATACCTGTATGGGCCGCACCATCAACCCGGGTCATTGCATCGAGACTTCATGGTTCATCATGGAAGAGGCAAAGCAGAGAGGCTGGGACAAGGAGATAACCGATATGGCGCTGCAGATCTTCGACTGGTCTTGGGACTGGGGATGGGACAAGCAGTATGGCGGCATCATCAACTTCAGAGACTGCAGAAATCTTCCTTCGCAGGATTATTCTCAGGATATGAAGTTCTGGTGGCCACAGACCGAAACCATCATCGCTTCTCTCTATGCTTATCTGGCAACAGGTGATGATGAGTATATATACAAGCATCAGCGCATCAGCGAGTGGACCTATGCCCACTTCCCGGATACAGAGTTCGGCGAGTGGTATGGTTATCTGCACAGAGACGGAACCGTGGCACAGCCTGCCAAGGGTAATCTCTTCAAGGGTCCGTTCCACATTCCAAGAATGATGATCAAGGCATATTCGTTGTGCCAGGAAATTTTGAACAAAGAATAAAAATATGAACAAGAACTTAGATTTGTGTATATCGAATCTGGGCACCGTAAGAAACAATCAGTATCAGATGGCGATCCTGCCATGGGGAGCAACAGAGCCTCATAACCTGCATCTGCCATATCTTACTGATTGTATCTTATCACATAGCATCGCAGTGGATGCTGCCGTACAGCTTGCTGCCGACAAAGGCGTGAATTGCATGGTGCTTCCTCCTGTGGCTATGGGTGCCCAGAATCCCGGACAGCGTGATGTGGCTTTCTGTATCCATTACCGATATGAGACTCAGAAGGCAATTCTGCAGGATATCGTAGAAGCGTTGCAGCATCAGGGAATCAAGAAACTCCTCATCGTGAATGGTCATGGAGGAAACACCTTCAAGAACATGATTCGTGATCTGGCTGTGGATTTTCCTGATTTCATCATTGCTTCCAGTGAGTGGTTCAAGATGAGCAATCCAAAAGATTTCTTCGAACAGCCAGGTGATCATGCTGATGAAGTGGAGACTTCTGTGATGATGCATTATCATCCTGAGTTGGTGAACTTGAAAGAAGCTGGCGAAGGTGCAGCCAGGGGATTCAGAATTCCTGCATTGAATAGCGGAAAGGTCTGGATTCCTCGCAACTGGTCGATGGTATCAACGGATACCGGTATCGGAAATCCAGCTTTGGCTACAGCCGAAAAGGGCAAGATGTTTGCAGAAGCCGTTGTTCGTGAATATGTTGAATTCCTCTATCAGTTCTCTCTGGCAGAAACAGTATCTGATTTGTATTAAATATAAGTAATAGAAAATCTAAATAGTAAAAATATGATTTTTTCAGCAAATATAAGCAAGGCATTGTGTCTTGCTACCATGGGTATTTCCCTGATGATGCCTGCACAGGTTGCTGCTGCAACCCCTGCTATGGCTGTTGAGACACAGGCTGTGAACGCTCAGGGTGGCATCACCGTCTTCTCTAACAAGGATGCACAGTATCGTATTCCTGCCATCGTAGAGTGCAAGTCGGGTAAGTTGATTGCATTTACCGATCATCGTTATCACAACAGAGATATCGGTGGCGGCCGTCATCTCGACATCGTGATGAAGACCAGTATGGACAAGGGCGCTACCTGGAGCTCTCCAGAGCAGATGGTGGCAAAGGGTGGAAACGGTATTGCTACCAGTTTCGACTGCGCCCATGGCGATGCGGCTGTCGTAGTAGATAAGAAGAGCGGCAGAATCCTCCTGATGTGTGCATCGGGCGGCATCGGCTATTGGGAGTCAAAGCGTGGCAATCTCCTGATGATGGGTAGATACTATAGCGACGACGAGGGTAAGACATGGTATGGCGAGGAAGTGACCAAGCAGATTTACGACCTCATCCCAGAAGTGGAATCAGCCTTCTTTACCAGTGGTAGAATCTGTCAGAGTAAGCAGATCAAGGTAGGCAAGTATTATCGTGTCTATACCGTGTTGTGTACCCGCAGCGGTAACCGCATTCTCTATAGCGATGACTTCGGTCAGACTTGGAGTGTTTTGGGCAAGAATGTAGCTGAGGCTGCTCCTCACGGAGATGAGGCTAAGATCGAGGAATTGCCAAACGGCAATGTATTGCTCAGCAGTCGTGCGATGGGCGGACGCCACATCAACATCTATACTTATGAGGATAAGAAGACTGCCACAGGCTCTTGGGGCAAGGTAATAGCTTCTGATGCCAAGAATATGGGTGTTGCTGCTCACAAGAACTCTTGCAATGGCGAGGTTCTCATAGTGGATGCCAAGAAGAATGGCAAGAAGGTAAAGCTGTTGCTTCAGAGTGTTCCGGTAGGTCCAGGCCGTAACAACGTAGGTATCTACTACAAGGCATTGGAGACTCCTGCTGATTACGCTACCCCAGAGGCGATTGCCAAGAACTGGGAAGGCTGCTATCAGCTGAGCAATACCACTTCAGCCTATTCTACCATGGTTCAGGGCAAGGATGGCAGCATCTACTTCCTTCTGGAGGAGAATGCTTTCAGAGAAGATCCTAAAACCCAACCTGATGACTATTACGACATTCGATTTATGAAATTGAACGTTGGCCAAATAACGAACCATAAATACAAATAATAATAATAACTAATTATCAACTTATGAACATGAACTCAGATTTGAAACAATTAGTCATGGCTGTATCTTTGGGATGCATGGGCGCTTCGCCAGCATTCGCAGGTACTAACAGCTTGGCTGTGAATGCCACGCAGCAGACCTCTACCTGCACAGGTGTGGTTGTTGATGACCTTGGAGAGACCGTTATCGGTGCTTCTGTACTCGTGAAGGGTACTTCCAATGGTACTGTTACCGACTTGGACGGTAAGTTCTCTTTGAGCAATGTGAAGAAGGGTGACATCATCGTCATCTCTTACATCGGCTTCGATTCACAGGAAATCAAGTTCGAGGGTCAGCCTCTCAGCGTAACCATGAGCGAAAACAAGCAGGTTCTTGCCGAGGTGGTGGTTACAGGTTACGGTGGTCAGCAGAAGCGTGCCACATTGACTACTGCAATCTCTAAGATGGATAATAAGGTATTGGAGAAGGCTGCTGTCAGCAACGTAGGTAATGCGTTGCAGGGTACAGTGACAGGTCTCCGCGTTATCAGTGAGTCTGGTCAGCCAGGTGCAAGCCCTAACATCACCCTGCGTGGTGGTGCTTCTATCACGGGTGGACACAATGGTGCCCTCATCGTTGTGGATGGTATTATCCGTGAGAGCTTGAGCGACATCAACCCTTCAGACATCGAGTCAATCCAGGTGTTGAAGGATGCTGCTTCTACCGCTATCTACGGTGCCCGTGCTAACGGTGGTGTTATTCTGGTTCAGACCAAGAACGGTCAGGCTGGTAAGACCACAGTTAACTACAAGGCTAAGCTCGGTATGAACTTCTCCCGTCAGGGTTACGATTTCCTCAATGCACATGATTACATCTACTACAACCGCTTGGGTTACAAGCGTTATACCAATAATGCTCCAAGTGCCGCTTCTGTAGATAACCAGATGGGTTATGGTATAGGTAACAAGTTGTTCGATATCCGTTATCTCAATGATGATACCAAGCATCTCCAGAGCGAGGGCTGGCAGTTAATGGACGACCCATACTACGAGGGCAAGCAGATACTCTATAAGGATTACAGCGGTCAGATGGAAGATGCAACCTTCCACGATGTAGCGCTTACACAGGATCACTACCTGAGCCTTTCTGGCGGTAACGACAAGGGTACCTTCTCTGCAAGTCTCGGTTACTACAACGAGGATGGTGCTGTCAAGGGTACAGGTTACAAGCGTTTCAATGGTGCTATCAACGGTTCTTACTGGGTACTTCCTTTCCTGAATGTAAAGGCTGGTACTACCTATAGCTGGGCTAAGCAGCCTTCTCTGTGGATCGGTACATACGAGTTCTTCTATCGTTCCCGTTCACAGCGTCCTACATGGAATCCATATCTGGAGGATGGTACTCCTGCTTCTGGTTGGGGTACAGGTGACGGTAACCCAGAGTATTACCGTTCTCGCTTGACCAGTACTGATGGTACACGTAAGCAGACCTACAACCTGGGCTTCGATTTGAACATCATCCCTAAGAAGTTGGTCTTCACAGGTAACTCTTCATTGTATCACTACGATTACCAGTACGAGAGCTTCAATAAGTCTTACCAGCAGCAGAACCAGGGTTCTCCTAATACAACCCGCGAAGCTTATGCCAACATCACACGCTTCACCCAGATTCAGTTGAGCGGTACCCTGAACTATCACGATACCTTCTTCGAGAATCACAATGTAGATGTGATGGTGGGTGGTGAGTACTTCGACTACCAGTACTTCAATTTCAATGCCAAAACCAGGAACTCTCCATTCGATAGCATCCATACATTGAATGTAGGTGCCGACCGCACTGCTACAAGCAGCAGCAAGACCGGTTACCGTATCGAGTCTCTCTTCGGTCGTGTGAACTACGACTTCAAGCAGAAGTATCTCTTCTCTTTCACCTATCGTTACGACGGTATCTCTAAGTTGAAGGACAACCGTTGGGGTTTCTTCCCAGGTGTATCTGCAGGTTGGAATATCATGGAGGAGGATTTCTGGAAGAACTCTAAGATTTCCAGCGTCATCAGCAACTTGAAGCCACGTGTAAGTTACGGTATCAATGGTAACGTAAACGGTATAGGTAACTTCGATATCTATGGTCTTTACAAGAAGTATGGCAACTATGGCGGTCAGACTGGTTACTATAACTCAACCCTTACCAACACTGCGTTGAAGTGGGAGCAGAGTAAGTCGTTCGAGGCAGGTCTCGATATCGGTTTCTTCAACAACCGTCTGGGCTTTATCCTCGACTACTATAACCGTACAACAGATAACTTGCTTACTGATATCAGTTTGCCAGGTTACACCGGTTTCTCTAGCATGAAGACTAACTTGGGTAAGCTTCGTAACTCAGGTTTCGAGATGGAGGTACGTGCCAACATCATCAACAGCAAGGACTTCAAGTGGGATGTTACAGCCAACCTCACTTCTGTAGCCAACAAGGTTCTCCAGTTGCCAAGCAGCGACAAACCAAACAACCAGATTGGTGGTTACGAGGTAGCAGCAGGCAAGGTAGATGCCAACGGCAAGACCCCAACCAAGTGGATTGGTGGATACCGTGAAGGTGGCAAGTTGGGCGACCTGGTAGGTTACCAGCAGCAGCATATCTTCAGAGATTGGGACGATGTAAAGGCAAATGCCAACGAGCGTGTTGACGACATCGCACATCTTTATGGTCCAGGTCTTGCAGACAAGATTAATCCTGCAACCGGTAAGACTTATAAGGAGTCTAATGGCTGGAAGCCTATCGAGCCAGGAGATGTATGCTGGGAAGACGTGAATGGTGATGGCCATATCAGTCAGCTCGACCGCGTGGTAGTAGGTAATATCTTCCCTAATGTGACTGGTGGTTTCACCACAACATTCGGTTACAAGAACGTATCTCTCTATGCACGTTTCGACTACTCATTGGGACACACCATCTACAACGACCTCAAGGCTCGTTCTTTGGGACAGTATCAGGGTTCGTTCAACCTCATCGACAAGGTAAAGGATACATGGTCTGAGACTAACCGCGATGCAGACCTTCCAGTATTTACATACGCTGACCAGTTGAACAAGATGAATATCACCCGTGAGAACAATGGTTACACCGCAGTCAACGGTAACAGCTCCCGTTTCTACGAGAAGGGCGACTATCTGGCACTGCGCGAGATTACTCTCAACTGGAACTTGCCAAAGACATGGATCAGCAGAGTAGGCATGCAGAATGCTTCCCTCTATGTAACAGGTCAGAACCTGTTCTACATCACTGGTTATGACGGAGCTTCTCCAGAGCCAGCAGCGTATAATGGTTATGGCGCAGGTATTGACAACGGTCGTTACCCAACACCACGCACATTACTCTTCGGTTTATCAGTAACATTCTAAAATTTGACTAAAATGAAAAAGTTTTTGAAATATATTGCAGCAGGCTGCATGGTCTTCTCAATGACTAGCTGTCTTGATGTAGAACCACAAAGTGAGATTACTGATGCTGGCTACTGGAAGGAAGAAGGCCAGTTCAGTTCTGCCAATACCGGTCTCCAGGCGATGTTCCGCGACCGTACCTTCACTCTTTTCGAGTGGGGTGAGATGCGTACCAATCTCTATGGTGGCAGTCCTTTCTCTGGTGAGGCAAGTAGTGGATATGAGTTCATGTGGAACAACCTCTTGAGCCAGGCAAGTCCAGCCATCAGCAACTATGGCGGCTGCTACGGACTTATCAACCAGCTCAACCTGATGATTGCCAAGGCTGAGAATACCGATATTATCAAGGAGGCAGCCAAGAGTAACTATCTGGGTTCTGCATACGGTATGCGTGCATACATATACTTCCAGCTGTTGAGAACCTATGGCGATGTCATCGTAGTGACCGACTATACCAAGGGTAGCGACATCAGCATCGGCAACATGGGTAAGGCTGCTTCTCCAGCAGCTGAGGTAATGGCTCAGATCAAGAAGGATATCCAGGCTTCTGAGAAGGCTTATGGCGACAACTACAAGTTTGCCAACGGCAGAAACTACTGGTCTCTGGCTGCTACCAAGATGCTCAAGGGTGAGGCTTATCTCTGGAGCGGTAAGCAGATGGGCGGCGGTAACGCTGATTATCTGATTGCCAAGGCTGCTTATGAGGACGTGAAGAAGGCTGACGTAGCTTTGCAGAACGACTTTACCCAGGTATTTGCCTTTAACAACAAGAAGAACAAGGAGATTATCTACGCTGTTTATTACGGCAAGGATGAGAAGACTATGTGGAATGATACCTTCCGCTTGACTTTGGTGATGGGTTCTATGTTCTTCAAGAACTACTATGAGGCTGATGGTACTTCTCTGGCTGAGTCTGCCATGGGTAATATGGACGGTGTAATGCGTATATCTCTCAACAAGGATATGTGGAAGGAGCTTTATCGTGACGGTGATACCCGTAAGGCTGGTAGCTTGAAGGATATCTATGCCAAGAACGAGGATGGGTCGCTCAAGTATGTTGGCAACATCCAGTATAAGTTCCAGGGTACCTTGCCAGAGGGTTACAACCAGCGCCAGTGGCTCGATGATTACCCAATCTATCGCTATGCTGACTGTCTCTTGGGCTTGGCTGAGGCTAAGGCTTTGCTGGGCGAGGATCCTGCTGCTGAGATCAATGAGGTAAGAAAGCGTGCTTACGGCGAGGAGTACTTCAATGCTCACCAGGCTGAAGTGGCTTATCCTAATGATACAGACGCTTCATTCTATGCCAACAACTCTTTCGTAGGCAGCGATGCCAATGTCATTGAGGCTGTATTGAAGGAAAGATGCCGCGAGTTCCTCTTCGAGGGTAAGCGTTGGTACGACCTCCGTCTGATGGGTACAGAGTATGTTACCAAATATACTTCTGCTCAGGCAAGCAAATTGTTGTGGCCTATTGACGAGAATACTCTTGGCTTGAACAGCCAGTTGCACCAGACTCCTGGTTACGAACAATAAGGGTATATGGAAGTGTCGATAAGACACATCATCTTGTTTGATTATAAAAGTGAGAAGAGAGGGATTCGTTCCCTCTCTTCTTTACAATTTTTTCTCTCTTGAATCAACTTTGTAAATCATCATATATCATCAACAAAATCAACCTAAATAAAATATGAATCGACTCTTGCTTTTTGTGCTATCTATATTTTGGTGCATGGCTGGCATCTCTGCCAATCATCCTTCTTCATTGTTGCCTCTGCCTCAGAAGTATCAGTTCAACGGCAAGAAATCCAGCGGCGAGTTGACAGTGGAGGAAAAATATGTGAGCCAGATTGAAGGAGCTAAATTCCAGGAAGAGGCTTACCATCTATTGATTACCAAGAAAGGCATCCTTCTGGAGGCTACCACCCCAAAGGGTATGTATTGGGGACGACAGACGCTGGAACAGCTGAAAACCACTAAGAATAAAAAGATATATTTGCCACAGTGTGAAATCACCGACTGGCCTGCCTTCCGTATCCGTGGCTTCATGCACGATGTGGGCAGAAGCTTTATCCCAGTAGAGGAACTGAAGCGCGAAATCAGTCTGTTGAGTAGATACAAAATCAACGTTTTCCATTGGCATCTTACTGAAAATCAGGCTTGGCGCCTGGAATGCAAGAAATATCCGCAGCTCAATGCTCCAGAGAATATGGAGCGTGAGAATGGAAAGTTCTATACATTAGAAGAGGCCCGACAACTCGTGGAATTCTGCAAGCAGCACCAGGTGCTCCTGATTCCGGAAATCGATATGCCGGGACACAGTGCTGCCTTTGAGCGTACCTTCAAGACTGATATGCAGAGCGAGAAGGGCACTCAGATTCTGAAAGACATCATCGATGAGGTATGCGCTACGTTTGATGTACCTTATCTCCATATAGGAACCGACGAGGTTCAGTTTACCAATCCGGAGTTTGTTCCGATGATGGTGAAATACATCCGAGACAAGGGCAAGAAGGTTATCTCCTATAACCCTGGCTGGAACTATAAACCGGGCGAAATCGACATGACGCAGCTCTGGAGCTATCGTGGAAAGGCACAGAAGGGCATCCCTGCCATCGACTGCCGCTACCACTATGCCAACCATTTCGATACCTACGCCGACCTGGTGGCGATGTTCAACAGCCGCATCTACAACCAGCCTGAGGGAAGCGACGATCTGGCTGGCTGTATCGTAGCCTTTTGGAACGACCGATACATTGACAATACACCTCAGTTGTTGGCAGAAAACAACTTCTATCCTTATATGCTCACCCTGGCAGAGCGTGCCTGGCGTGGAGGCGGCAACTGCTATTTTGATGGCAAGGGCACCCTGCTGTGGGAAGACGAGCCGGAGCAGTTGGCTGCTTTCAAGGAATTCGAAGACCGCCTGTTGTGGCAGAAGAATACCTGGCTGAAGGAGGTTCCATTCCCATACGTCCGTCAGACCCAGAGTGAATGGCAGATTACCGATGCCTTCCCTAACGGAGGCGATTTGAACAAGGTCTTCCCTCCAGAGGAGAAAGAAGATTCCGTATATCAGTATGAGGGCAAGACTTACAAGACCCGCAAAATCATCGGCAACGGCATCTATCTGCGCCATGTATGGGGCACGCTGGTTCCCGGTTTCTACGCCAACCCTCAGGAGAACCACACCGCTTATGCCACCCGATGGATTTATTCTCCAAAGGAAAGAAAGACGAAGCTGGCGCTGGAGTTCCAGAACTACAGTCGTTCGGAAAGCGACCTGGCTCCCCGTCAGGGTACCTGGGATTACAAGTGCAGTCGTGCCTGGCTCAATGGTCAGGAAATCATGCCTCCTGTATGGAAGAACACGAATACCGAGCGTTCCAACGAGATAACGTTGAAGAATGAGAATTACATGTCTCGTCCTGCGATAGATATTACCCTCAAGAAGGGGTGGAACAAGCTGATGCTGAAACTTCCTGTCGGCAAGTTCTCTTCCAAGGAGACCCGACTCGTGAAGTGGATGTTCACGGCAGCGCTGGTTGATGAATAAAAGAACCGAATCAGGTTGATGAATAAAAAAGTATTATAAGATAGGTTTATATATATGTTGTATGGTAAGTTAAAGTTTCCTAGTAGAGTGTTGGCAGCAGTTTTGCTGTCGGTACTCTCGATGGGGCTCCAGACAGTAAATGCAGCCCCAAAGAAAAAAGCTGCCCAAAAAGTAAAGGTGGCTTGTGTTGGTAACAGTATTACCTATGGTACTGGTATCCAGGATAGAGAACATTACTCTTATCCTGTACAACTTCAGAAGATGTTGGGCGACAAGTACCTGGTAGGTAACTTCGGTAAGCCGGGTGCTACCCTGTTGAAGCATGGACACCGTCCTTACATGCAGCAGGAAGAGTACAGACAGGCAATGGCGTTCAAGGGCGATATTGCTGTCATCCATTTGGGTATCAACGATACGGACCCAAGAAACTGGCCCAACTATCGTGATGAGTTCGTGAAAGATTATCTTTCCCTGATGGACTCTCTGCGTTCCGTGAATCCGAAGGTACGTTTTATTCTGGCTCGAATGACTCCGATTGCCCACCGCCATCCCCGTTTTATCTCGGGTACCAAGCAGTGGCATGATGAAATACAGGAAGCTATCCAGGTGGTAGCAAAGGTGAGTGGGGCGGAAGTGATCGATTTCCATGCTCCTCTCTATCCTTATCCTAATCTGTTGCCGGATGCCATCCATCCGAATGCGGAAGGTGCCGGCATCCTGGCTAAAACCGTTTATGGCGGTATTACCGGAAATTATGGTGGACTGCAACTCTCCGATCTCTATACGGATGATATGGTTTTGCAGCGCAATGTGCCGCTCGATATCCATGGCATCGCCAATACAGGCGAGATGGTGATGGTAAGCATTGCCGGACAGAAGGCTACTGCCATTGCCAATAACCGTGGTGAGTGGAGTGTTACCCTGCAACCTCTGCAGGTAGGCACTGATTATACGCTCACCATTCAGGCTGGCAAGCAGAAGAAAGAGTTCCGCCATGTGGCTGTAGGTGAGGTCTGGTTGTGTTCGGGACAGTCGAATATGGCATTCCGATTGAATCAGGCTGTTACCGGCAAGAAAGACATCGCTCAGGCTGATGACCCTGATTTCCGACTTTTCGATATGAAGGGAAGATGGGAGACTTATGATGTGGCTTGGCCGGCATCCTGTCTGGATTCCCTGAATCATCTGCAGTATTTCAAGCCTACTACCTGGAAGAAGGTTTCTCCGGAAACCGCAGCCCAGTTCTCTGCCGTAGCTTATTATTATGGTAAGATGTTGCGGGATAGTCTGAAGGTACCTGTGGGATTGATCTGCAATGCCGTCGGCGGTGCTCCTACGGAAGCCTGGGTAGATAGGAATACCTTGGAAACCCAGTTCCCGGCTATCTTGAGAGACTGGCTGCATAATGACTTTATCCAGGATTGGGTAAGAGGCAGGGCTGCCAGGAATCTCACCCACGATGCTACCCATCTCGGTCGTCATCCATACGAGCCATGTTATCTCTACGAGAGTGGTATCCTGCCTTTGCAGCAGTATCCTATCAAGGGAGTAATTTGGTATCAGGGTGAATCGAATGCCCACAATATGGATGCTCACGAACAACTCTTCCGCCTTCTGGTGGATAGTTGGAGAAGCAATTGGAAGAATCCTCAAATGCCTTTCTATTTCGTTCAGTTGTCCAGCCTGAACCGTCCTTCCTGGACCTGGTTCCGTGACAGTCAGCTCCGATTGATGAAATCCATCCCGAATACCGGAATGGCAGTGTCTTCCGACCAGGGAGATTCGCTCGATGTGCATCCTACGAACAAGCAGCCGGTAGGTGAGCGTCTGGGTCGCTGGGCTTTGAACCAGACCTATGGTCATAGTGTAACCCCCTCAGGTCCTATATATAATAAGGTGGTAAGAGAGGGTGAATCGCTGGTGGTATCATTTACCTATGGCGATGGTCTCCGTACTTCCGACGGCAAGGCTCCATCCTGCTTCGAGATGGCAGAGGAAGAGGGTCTCTTCTATCCTGCACAGGTGAAGATTGAGGGAAATAAGGTCCGACTCACTTCTCCAGAGCTCAAGGCACCGAGATTTGTGAGATATGCATGGCAGCCTTTCACACGTGCCAATCTGGTGAACCAGGATGGTTTGCCGGCATCTACATTCCGGGGAGAAATCAAAACGGGCATCAAGTCCCTGTCTGGCTTTCCTTCAGGTGAGGCTGGCTATGAGCTCGGTGTCTCAGCTTGTTATTCCGGATTCATCGGCGACTACCTGATAGTGGCTGGTGGCTGCAATTTCCCTGAACCTGGAAAGAAGAAGTACTATTCGGGTATCTATGCAGCGAAAGTGACAGGTAACGAGGAAACCTTACATTGGGAGATGATAGGCAACTTGCCTGAACCTGCGGCTTATGGTGGTGTGGTAGCCACTGGTGATAGCCTGGTTCTGGTTGGTGGATGCAATTCCGAACATAGTTTGAAAACCGTCTTGAGTATCCACTTGGACAGGAAGAGCGGCAAACCGGTATTGAAATCCTTGCCATCCCTGCCTTGTACGGTAGATAACATGGGTGTCTGTCTGATGGACAATCGCCTGTTTGTTGTGGGTGGCAATCAGGATGGTCATCCTTCCGCTTCCGTTCTCACCTGTGAACTCGGAAAGAATCTGGAATGGAAAAGGGAAACGGAAATGATTGGCGAACCGAGAGTTCAACCGGTCTGCGCTGCCTATGATGGCAAACTCTATGTCTGGGGCGGCTTCTATCAGAATGGCAAGTCAAGCATCGTTGCCACATCTGGATTGCGTTATCTTCTCCAGGGCAAATGCTGGAATCCGCTTCCGGCACCCCGTGATGGCGAAGGTAAGGAACTCACCTTGACGGGCGCTACTGCCATGCTGGCTGTGAGTCCTGACGGTGAAGCCCAGATTATCTGCGCCGGAGGCGTTAACCGTGATATCTTCTGGGATGCCATCAGCGGAACCTATTCCAAGGTGGCACAAGCTGATTATTTGAAGAAGGACATTTCGTGGTATCAGTTCAACGGTTGTCCTTTGACATATAAACTGAAAACTGAACGCTGGGAAATTCTTTCCCACCAAACCCCTCTACTGGCTAGAGCGGGAGCCCAAGTGGCAATGCGAAAACATACATTATATTATATTGGCGGTGAATTGAAGCCTGGTCTTCGTTCACCCGGTATAGTTCAGTTAGATTTACGTTAATTAATGATTCTACCAGTGTGGTATGATAGTCTGGCGAGGCTTCATCTACACTGGTTTTTTCTATTTGATGAAGGTTTGTTGCAAAATGAAAGTTAAAACCCTTGTTTTTCTTTTAGTTTGCATTGTGTTTCTTAAAATGAGTTATCAAATAGAAAGCAAACTAAAATAATAAAAGCAAAAAATAAGTAAATAGCTTTTTAATTAATCAAATTGTCGTATCTTTGCACTCGAAAACGAACAATATGTAATTTAAATAATAGGAGAGATTAACATGAAAAAGATCGAAGCAATTATCCGCAAGACGAAATTTGAGGATGTAAAGGAAGCTTTGCTTGCCGCCGACATTGAGTGGTTCTCTTACTACGATGTAAGAGGAGAGGGCAAGATGCGACAGGCTCGTATCTATCGTGGTGTCATGTATGATACCAGCAGTATTGAGCGAGTGTTATTGAATGTTGTCGTGCGCGACAAGAACGTAGAGAAAACAATTCATGCCATCCAGGAGGCAGCCCGTACCGGCGAGATTGGTGATGGTCGAATCTTTGTAATTCCTGTAGAGGATACCGTAAGAATCCGTACAGGTGAAAGAGGCGACATCGCTCTTTATAATGCGGAGCAGGAAAAATAAGATGTGGAAGGGAGGAGAGAGATTAGTTTTCAGATTGTATCAACACTTTAAAGATTTTGTGTTATGAGTGTACAGGATTTAGGAATTTCATTAGATACCGTATGGATGCTCTTGGCAGCCATGTTGGTCTTTTTCATGCAGCCGGGATTCGCCCTCTGCGAGGCGGGCTTTACCCGTAGTAAAAACACCGCGAACATCTTGTTTAAGAACTTCGTTGACTTCATGGTCGGTTCGGTTCTTTTCTGGTTCGTAGGTTTTGGATTTATGTTTGGTAGCGATGGTGCCGGATTCATCGGTATGCCTAACTTCGGCGATCTTTCTTTTTACAAGAATGCAGCTGGTCTTCCTACAGAAGGTTTCCTGATGTTCGAGACTGTATTCTGCGCTACCAGCGCTACCATCGTTTCAGGTGCCATGGCAGAACGTACCAAGTTCTCTATGTATTGCATCTATTCATTCTTCATCTCATTGATTATCTACCCTGTAGAAGGTCACTGGACATGGGGTGGCGGTTGGCTTTGCAATGCTGATGCCGGTTCATTTATGATGGACACCTTTGGTGCTGCCTTCCATGATTTCGCAGGTTCTGCCATTGTACATAGTGTTGGTGGTGTCCTCGCCTTGGTAGGTGCTATCTGCTTAGGTCCTCGTTTGGGTAAGTACCGCAACGGCAAGAGCATGGCTATCCCTGGTCACAACCTGATGGCTGCTGCCCTCGGTGTATTTATCCTCTGGTTCGGATGGTTCGGATTCAACCCTGGTTCTCAGCTCGCTGCTTCTGGTGAGGTTAACCGTGTTGCTATCAGCCACGTATTCTTGACCACCAACCTGGCTGCTGTCTGCGGTGGTTTGGGTACTATGTTTACATCTTGGATCAAGTATGGTAAGCCATCATTCTCATTGACATTGAATGGTATCTTGGCTGGTCTGGTAGCCATCACAGCTGGTTGCGACTTGGTTAGTCCATTGGGTTCAGCCATCATTGGTCTTCTGGCAGGTATCATCCTTGTATTCTCTATCGAGTTCATCGATACCAAGCTTCATATTGATGACCCTGTAGGTGCTAGCTCTGTACATGGTGTATGTGGTATCTTCGGTACCTTGATGACAGGTCTCTTTGCCCTCGATGGCGGCGCTTTCTATGGTGGTGGCTTCGGTTTCTTCGGAGCACAGGTCTTCGGTATCCTCGTTATCGACCTTTGGGCAGCTGCAACAGGTATCATCCTCTTCTGGGGTATCAAGAAGATTGCTGGTCTCCGTGTTGACAAGCGAATCGAGGAGGAAGGTCTCGATATCTACGAGCATGGTGAGAGTTGCTACAACTAAAGTACTTTCATATATTGACGAGAGAGATTATTGATAAAAGTTTTGGTAGGCAAGGTTTTTTGTAGTAACTTTGCAGCCAAAACTTTTTAAAACAGGAATGGAGCTGGTGGATGGATTCGCCGCCTACAACAGAAAAGAGGTGGATGAGTTCTACAGTTCCTTATTATTAACGGAAAAACAAGAGAGATTATGAAGAAGATTTTAGATATGAAGAAGATGGGTGCCTTGGCACTCGGTTTGATGGCTTTTGCTCCTGCTGCCATGGCACAGGACGAGGTAGAAACTTCTATCGGTGCTGATATCGTAAGTCAGTACTACTGGCGTGGTCAGGATTTGGGAGCCGTTTCCCTGCAGCCTACCTTGGGTATCGGATATAAAGGTCTATCTCTTACTGCTTGGGGAAGTGTAGGTCTTTCTCAGCCGGAAGATACCAAGGAGTTTGATCTTACCTTGGCATACGAGACTGGTGGTTTCCATATCGGAGTAACCGATTACTGGTTCAACTCTCCTAACGAGAAGTATTTCGCTTACAAGGCTCACGAAACTTCTCATGTTTTCGAGGCAAATGTAGGTTATGACTTCGGTCCGCTTGCCTTGAACTGGTACACCAACTTCGCCGGCAACGATGGAGTCAACAAGGATGGCGACCGTGCTTATTCATCTTATCTCGAGGCTACCGCTCCATTCAAGTTGGGTGGCTGCGATTGGGAGGCAAGCATCGGTGCTGTGCCATTTGCCACCACCTTCTATGGTGAAGCCAATGGTTTTGCCGTTACCCACGTAGGTGTCAAGGCCACCAAGGATATCAAGATTACCGATTCCTTCTCTGTTCCTGTCTTTGCTCAGGTAGCTGCTAACCCTAGCACAGAGAAAGCTTATCTGGTAGTGGGTTTCACCCTGCAGCCATAAAGTGAGGTCATTTTTTCAGTTAGCATAAATATAAATGCCGATAGTTCTGAAACATCAGAAACTATCGGCATTTTCTTTATATATAATAATGTGTATTACAGGTTGTTCAGCAAGTCTGCCTTGCCATCATTGATCAGCTTGATGACCAACTCTCCGAAGAGGGTGTTCTGCCATGCGAACCAAGGACGGGTGTATTTAGAGGCATCGTCCTTGTGGAAAGACTCATGGATGAATCCCATGCCGGCATCCGTATTCAACAGCATCTTCATGCAGAAGCGGATCTCGTCATCGCTCTGTGCGGTGAAGCACTTCATCATGATAGACATAGGCCAAGGCATGTCGTAACCGATGTGTGGACCACCGATACCTTCGCCAGCCTTGCCACGGAAGAAGCAAGGATTGTCCTCACTCCAAACGAAACGACGGGTGTTCTGATAGATAGGGTCGTTCATAGGAACATCACCCATATATCCCATACCCAGGAGAGAAGGAACGTTGGAATCGTCCATCAGGAGCTGATTGCCGAAACCATCTACCTCGTAAGCATAGATCTTGCCATACTTAGGATGGTTGTAGATAGCATACTTCTGCAGAGCAGTATGTACCTCGTCAGCCAGACTGCTGCAATCCTGCGCAATCTTCAAGGCTGCATCTTTCTTTGCAGCATCCTTCTCTGCCACGTGCTTCAATATCTCTGCTGCCTTGTTCATGGAAGAAACTGCCATGAAGTTGGATGGAATCAGGAATGGAAGGATGGTGGCATCATCTGAAGGGCGGAACATGGAAGCGATCAGTCCTACTGGTTTTACCGGAGCGCCGAAACCGTCCCAACCGATGGTGTCGAAGGCACGGTCAGAAACACGGGTAAAGTGATAAGCCTTGGCTGTCACCTTGCGCTGCTGTTCGTGGAAGGTCTTCAGGATATTCTCGATAGCCTTCATCCATACTTCGCCGAAAATAGAGTCATCGCCTGTTACCTTCCAGTATTCGTAGGCCAGACGGATAGGGTAGCAGAAGGAGTCGATCTCATATTTGCGCTCGAATACATCCGGCTGCATCTTGGTGCGGTCTTTCTGCCAGCCGGCACCGGTAGGACCGTCATTGAAGGCATTGGCGTAGCGGTCGATGTTGATGCACTTCAACTGGCGGAGAATCACACCCTTCAGCATCTTCTTCAACTTCTCGTCCTTGTTGGCGAGGGCTACGTAAGGCCATACCTGGGCACCTGAGTCGCGGAGCCACATGGCTGGAATATCACCGGTATATACGAATGTATCATCATCACCATTTTCGAGCACACGGTAGTGAACGGTACTCTCCAGGGTGTTAGGATAGCAGTTGGCAAACATCCACGCCAGCTTTGGATTCTTCTTCAGGAGTTTCTGTACTTCCTTGATCTTCTTCTCTACAGCTGTAGAAGTGAAGAGACGGTCCTCTACAGGAGGACGCTTTGACTCATATTTGCCATTCACCGGGGTTACCACCTTGGTATAGCGTGCATGCACATCTACCTCAGCATTCTCCTGAGCCATAGCGCTCATGGAGGCAAGAAGAGCCAATGTTAAAATAGTCTTTCTCATTATTTATATTTTTGTTAGTTAGTGCTTGATTCTTATGGACGGTCGGCAGGACGGGTTCCCCACTTCGATGGCTGGTTGCCCATCTGCAGTTCGAGGGTGCCGCCCTTCATGATGTCGTTGTACATGATGTATGACTTGCTGTATGGCTTGCCGTTCAACTTCACAGACTGTACGTACATGTTTTCCTTGCTGTTGTTCTTGCAGACGATGTTGAAGGTCTTGCCCTTGCCCACGTTCAGTTCTGCCTTGTCGAAGATAGGGCTGCCGATGATGTACTTGCCGCCAGCTGGCTCTACCTGATAGAGACCTACGGAAGAAAGCACATACCATGCTGACATCTGACCTACGTCCTCGTTGCCGCTCAAACCGTCGAAGTCATCCTTGTACATCTCGTCTAGGGTCTGTCTGAGCAGACGGGCAGCCTTCCAAGGCTGACCTACATAGTTGTACATGTAGAGAACATGATGGCTAGGCTCGTTGCCATGGGCATACTGACCAATCAGACCAGAGATGTCTGGAGAGGCATTGTCGCCCATCTCACCGGTAACGATGAAGAGAGAGTCGAGCTTGGTCACGAACTTCTTTTCATTGCCGAAGAGCTTCACGAGTCCGTGAACATCATGTGGAACCAGCCAGGTATATTGCCAGGCATTTCCCTCGGTATAGTCATCTTCACGATGCTCTGCTGCGAATGGGTTGAAAGGAACACGGAACTTGCCGTCGGAACCCAGACCGCGCATAAAGCCGGTCTCCTTGTCGAAGTACTTGCTGTAAGCCTTTGATCTGTTCTCGAAGTACTTGGCATCTTCCTTCTTGCCCAGCATGCGAGCCACCTTTGCCACGCAGGCATCAGCCAGCGCATATTCCATTCCCTTGGCTACGGTTTCCTTGGTAGGCTCCTTGTCGTATGGCAGATAACCGTGCTTCTTGAGCAAGCCCATGCCACGCTCATCGAGCATAGCCGACTTCTTCATCGCCTCGTAGGCTCCTTCCTTATCCTTCACATAGCCCTTCAGTACCATATCGGCAAGAACTGGAATGCCTGGGTTGCCCACCATACAGTTGGTTTCGTTACCCATCAGATGCCATACTGGCAACTTGCCCTGCTGGCGATAGATATTGATGAAGGTGCTAGCCATATCTGGCAACATGTCGGTATGGATCATGGTCATCAATGGATGAGCTGCACGATAGGTGTCCCAGAGTGACAAGGTGGTATAATTGGTGAAGTTGCCGTCATAGACCTTGCCGTCGGCGCCGCGGTACTGACCGTTGACGTCTGAGAAGACTGATGGAGCGGTCATGGTATGATACATGGCTGTGTAGAAAATGCGGCGGGAGGTAGAATCGCTGGTCTCGATGTTCACTTTAGCCAATTCCTTGTTCCAGGCAGCATCTGCATCTGCTACTACCTGACGGAAATCCCAGCCTGGAATCTCTTTCTCCAGGTTCAGCTTGGCATTCTCTGCGCTCACAGCCGACAAACCGGTCTTTACCAACAATGGCTTGGTGACATCAGCAGCGGTAATCAGCCATCTGCCGGTGCCCAATGGCTTCACGGTAACAGGCTGGGAGAATTCTGCGAAGAAGAATGCCTTCTGGTCGTTCGCCCATCCCTTGGAGAAACGGTGACCTGCCACGGTGGTAGCTGTGGTGTTATCTACATTGAAGTCCTTGGCTGCATCCCAACCGATACCCTGCTTCAGGTCGAGTACCAGCTGTGCCTGCTGTGCATCAGCACCAAAGGTATAGCGCTGGAAGCCGGCACGCTGGGTAGCGGTCAGCTCCACCCATACATTAGGCTGCTGCAGTTTGACTGCATAGTATCCAGGGCGTACATTCTCGTTGTCATGGCTGAACTTGATTTCCTTCTGGTTGCCATCTGTTACGGGCAGGAAAGCCACGTCGCCCAGGTCGCCGATACCGGTACCGCTCAGGTGCTGGTGTCCGAAACCGATGAGGATAGAGTCAGAATGATGATAGCCGGAGCACCAGTCCCATCCGCGGGATGGTTCTGTAGGACCTAGCTGGACATATCCGAACGGAACGTTGGCTCCGAGGAAAACGTGTCCATGTCCACCTATTCCGATTCTAGGGTTGACAAACTGGGTTAGATTGCTCGACTTAGCCTGTTGAGCAAGCGATGCCTGAGAGTAGCCGCCGGCTAATACGCAGGTCATCATTAAAAGATTTATAAGTTTCTTTCTCATAATGCTATAGTAACATCTACGGAATAATTGAATAAATTAGGTTATTTGTAATAAAACACAATAATGTTGCAAAGATACTAAAAAAATGGGAAAAACGGCACTATTCTATATATTTTTTAACTAAACTTTCATTGTATTGAGAGGGGATTGCAAATCCCTCCAGGGGTGGTCGAACCTTTTTAGACGGCGGATTGCAAATCCGCCGGAACGCCTCACGGGTTTCAAATCTGTCGAGATGCCTCACGGGTTTTGCCCAATACGTGGGGGATTGGTTCCAAGAGCGTAAACCCGCCAGGCGTCCCGGCGGATTTGCAATCCGCCGTAAAAAAAAGGTTCGACCTATGAAAACCGGGGGATTTGTAATCCCCCATAACTCCCCATCAATAACAAAAAGATTACCTCACAACAATCACTTCCAGCAATCCCCTACCCCCTGCATAATCTATCGCAGAACTATAAAGATAATCCTGAGGATACCTCACGAACTCGGCTCTCACCGGATTTTGATGAATATAATCCAACTTCTGCTTGAAAAACTTGAACGATGAAATCACTTCAGTATAACACCCATCCTGCCAAAAATGATACTTGCTGATTTTCTGATTCTTCTCCCCAGCCAGTCTGAAAAGATGCAACATCCACTCTCTCCTACTCTCCTGGATATCCACCAGAAGTTCTGCGACAATTTTCTCACTCGTGAACTTCTTGAAATCACGGAGAACAGTTTGAACCTGTTCAAGATTCTCTGCCCCTATAATGAAATGTAAATGATTGGGCATCAGTACCCAAGCGTATATTTCCAATCCCTTAGTCTTCTGACAAAAAGCCAGAGATTCTATAATAATATGTTTATACTTGGGACGACTGAAAATATCGACCCAATTAACAACAGTGGTTGTCACAAAATATAAGTTTTTGGTTGTAGTATTCTTTGTAGCCATAATTTTGATGATTTTAAAATTTCCATAAAACAGGATGAGTCATATAGGTTGTGATACTTCTTGATGTATCGTAGCTTATCACTGGCTCAAGCGAATATACAAGTACAAAGATAATATATTTCTTCATTCAATGGTGCTTTTGAAGTGAGAATTTGCTGTTTGAGTCGAAATTATTTGTTTTTTGGAGAAATCTAGCAGTTTTTTCTTCTTTTTTAGTGTTTATTAAGGTGAGGATTAGACTTTACGAGGCTTTACTTATTGATGGGGATTGCAAATCCCCAAAGCACAAAAGAGGTTAGGACATTTTTAAACGACGGATTGCAAATCCGTCGAAACGCCTAACGGTATCGATGCAAAGTCTTCCGCTAGGCATCCAAAGAAACTATCTTCCGCTAGACGTCCCGGCGGATTTGAAATCCGCCGTAAAAAAAGGTTCGACCTATAACACCGGGGGATTTGTAATCCCCCAATAAAAGGAAAAGCATACTCCTTTGCTGCGGATTGCAAATCCGTAGAGCCTAAATAGGTTAGGACATTTTTTAACGCCGGATTTCAACGCCCTGATGACAGAGATCTCCGCCAACATCGCCGAAGGCAACAAGGTAGTGCTCGACAACTTCGGAAGCTTCAAGCTCGGCATCAGAACTTCCCCAGCCGTAAGCGCCAAGAAGTTCACCTCAGCCAACATCAAGGCTATGTACATCATCTACTCACCTTACTCTGTCATGGACCAGGGCAAGCGAGTAAAGCCGATGCTCAGTGGCATCAAGATGGAGGAGATGACCGAGTACAACGGCATCGAAGACAAGGAAAATGGCGGCGGAACTTCAGGCGGTGGAACTTCAGGTGGAACCGATAAGGACAATACCGGCGATACATCCGGCGGCAACACCCCATCAGGAGACTCCGGAAAGGATAACACCGGAGACGGTGAAGGCGGCGGTGGCGACAATGTAAATTTCTAAAATCAAGACTGAGCATTCCAAAAGGGATGCCCAGTCTTCTTTTTTTCCTAGCCCATTTAACAAATAATCAGAAACATAAATAATATGCAAATAAAGTGAAAAATGTTTGGCGCTTTCAAGTTTTCAGCGTAACTTTGCAACCAGAAAATTGAATCATCAGCGGATATCCCAAAAAGATAACGCTCATATATCCTAAAATCCGCAAGCAATCTCAATGGCAATCTCAATTGCAGTAAAGAGCTTGAA
>OMAV01000059.1_pt1 | contig 31655 bp, 27 predicted proteins | sample 1644751 | NCBI WGS metagenome assembly OMAV01 (sample SAMEA103958141, study PRJEB25191) | human gut metagenome | biome: human-associated habitat [ENVO:00009003]; feature: intestine environment [ENVO:2100002]; material: feces | place: Germany | collected 2013/2015
TAATAATTAATAAGTTATATAATATAAAGAAGCAAAGAAAAAGGACAAGCGAAAGATATGAACTCACTCAAAATTAATTGGAACAACTGGAACAATTGGAACAACCGGAACGCAGCCCCAGGAAAATCCCCTCTTCTCTAGAAGGCATTTCTCACTCCACGACCCAATCCGTGATGTTATGCGTAGCAGCATAGTTCGAGATTTCTGCATTTGCATTTAAGCATTATCCATCTTCTTGATTGGACGGATGATAAAACCATCTTTTGGCGCCATATAGTCTGCATTACTATATTCAGGCTGAAAGAATATTTGACATCCACCCTTATGCCGTTTTAGAGTTGAAGCAATTAACAAGCAAGGAAGCTGTGGTAAAGGCTACTCCTACCCCTACCACACCCGTCCATCCATAATGTTGCCAGAATAGACCTGAAACAAATGTACCGGCAGAACCTCCTAAGAAGTAAATGGTCATATAAACGGTATTGACCCGGTTGATGGCGGATGCGTCAAGAGCGACCACACTGGTCTGATTTGACAGATGGATGCTTTGCATTCCGGCATCAATCAAGAGGATGGCGATTATCATCCACAAGTAACTGTCATTTCCCCAAAATGCCAACAACCATGCAAACAGGATGACGCATCCTCCGACGAATGCCTATGAGCAAACAGGACTGTATAATCCCCACGTTGCGCACCTTGTGGTCCGGAGCTGAATTATACGACACCAACGGAATGAAGAACTGCGGCATGACCGAAGATGCCCCGGCAAGCAAGGATGCGCCCCACACCCAGTAGATGTTCGGGGCGAGTGCTATGGCAAGCAAGGCGCACGAAGAAACGATGTAATTGGTCAATATCAGTCTCTTTCGTGAAACCAGGTCGCCAAGCGGAATGACAAATACAAGCCCTGCCACATAGCCTATCTGGGTCAATGTCGCCACCATGCTGGCGGAAAAATCGCTTACCGCGAAATCCTTAGCCATGCTGCCCAACAGAGGCTGGTTATAATAGCAGTTGGCAACGGAAAGCCCGGTAGCGACTGCCATCAGCGCCAGCAGAGGCGCCGAAATGCCTTGGTTCTCCCTCAATTCATACTTCATCTTCTGCCTCCTTTCAATATGACACGATTTTCAATCCTATCAGGGAAGCAATGAGCGTGAATAGGAAGAAAAGACGGATGGGAGAGGTCGGCTCCTTGAAGACGAATATCCCTATCAAGACCGTGCCGACCGCCCCGATACCCGTCCAAATGGCGTATGCCGTTCCCAAAGGTAAAGTCTGAACCGCCTTGGCAAGCAGGGTCATGCTCAATACTGTGGAAGCCAAGAAGCCGCTACCCCACAGATAAAAAACAAGTCCTGACGCAGCTCTCGCTTTACCCAAGCAGAATGTAAGGCTCACCTCAAACAATCCTGCCAATAATAAGATTATCCAATTCATAACTATGATTTATTAAATTCAGGTGCAAAAGTAAGTAAATAATCTCTAATTGCTTTTTTCATTTGGTAAAAACTGATTTTACATTTGCAAAAAAACAGCCGTTCATTTCCGTTTTTATGTGCAATTTTATAATTTTGCACACCAAATACAACAATGAGTTATGGATATAAAGGAAATCATCAATCAAAGATATGCCATGCCGGATGCGTCTTTGGATAGATTGCGGCAATGCCTGAGTGAGGTTTCGTACCCCAAAGGATTCCGCGTGTTGGAAAACGGCAAGATAGAAAAGGATATCTTTTTTATCAAGAACGGCATTGTCCGCGCTTACACTTCGGTGGACGGGAAAGAAATCACCTTTTGGGTTGGCAAGGAAGGAGCGACCCTTGTTTCCATGAAAGGATACGTGAACGATGAGCCGGGATATGAGACGATGGAGCTGATGGAAGATTCAGTCTTATACGTATTGAAGAAGAAAAAGCTGAAAGAATTGTTTACGGAAGACTTGCATATTGCCAATTGGGGACGGCGTTATGCGGAGATGGAATTGCTTGCCACCGAGGAACGGCTGATTTCCATGTTGTCCGCCATTGCTTCGGAACGGTACAAAGAGTTGATAGAGAAAGAACCCGATTTGTTGCAACGGTTGCCGTTGGGAAACATTGCTACCTATTTAGGCATAACACAGGCAAGTCTGAGCCGGATCAGGGCACAGATAAAGTGACGTAATTCGGCGGATATTCCATAGTTTTTTAATATTACTCAAAGCTCAAAGCCATGAGCAAAATTACAAATGTTCCCTCAGAAATGCGAAACTTGAATTAAAAATACAAGATTGGGATAAAGAAAGAACAAACTTTCCTTTTCAAAAGGAAATAATTGCCGATTTCTTTCCTTTTTAGAAGGAAAGTTTGTATCTTTGCAACCGAGTGTAGGTAGCTACATATTAACAATAAAATAATCAGTAATAAAGAAGGTACACAAATGGAACTACGCAGCACATTTCAGTCAATCATTTCCTTGCACCAAGAGGAATTACCTTTTGCCTTGCAAGAGAGAAGCACCCAACTCCCGTTGGATGGAAACCGCATCGTGACTGTTACTGGCATTCGCCGTTGCGGAAAGTCATCATTATTGGGACTTACGATTAAACGCCTGCTACAACAAGGAATTCCAAAAGAGCACATCCTCTATGTAGGCTTCGACGATGAACGTTTTCTCTCCATGTCGCCCGAAAACTTCGATGAATTGCTGCAAGCTTATCGTGAAATGTATCCTGATACATCGCTTAAGGATGTTTATATGTTTTTTGATGAGATACAACTCATAGAGGGCTGGGAACTCTTTGTTCTCCGAGTGTATAAGAATTATTGCAAGCATATCTATGTAACAGGTAGCACAGCCAAGATGCTTTCAGAAGAAATGGCTTCCGCTTTGCGAGGATGGCCTGACGAATATCGCGAGTATCCTTTGAGTTTCAAGGAATATTTGGCGTTCAAAGGCACCAAGGCAAATCCATTTAGCGAAGCTGGAAAGGCAAAGTTGGCAGTTTCCTTCCGAGGATATTGCGAGGAGGGCGGTTTTCCAGAGGTAGTTCTCGAAAAAAGCAAGATGGAAAAAGTCAAAATCCTGCAGTCTTACTTCAACACCATGCTCTTCAGGGATATGGTGGAGCATTATCATATCGGAGCTTCTCCTTCGGTGGTGCGTTATTTCTTAAAGCGTGTGATGAACATTCTCACGAAGCCGACTAGCGTGAACAATATTTATAACGACTTGAAATCGCAAGGCTTAAAGGTCTCCAAGGATTCTCTCTATCTGTGGCTCGACTATGCTTGCAACATTTTCATGTTTCGCAAAGTGGAAAAATACGATAAGTCGATGGTAAAACAGCGTTCTGCTCCTGCCAAGTATTATGTGGCTGACATTGCCCTGCGCAATGCCGTATTATTGCCTGAGAGCGAAGATGCAGGCAAGGCTTTGGAGAATATTGTTTATCTCAACTTGGAGAGAACACTTGGAGAAGAGGACGGGATATTCTACTTCTATGAATCGAAGGAATGCGACTTCGTTGTGAAAAAGGGCGAGCGTGTAGCTGAGCTGATACAAGTCTGCTGGACATTGAATGATGATAACGTAGAACGAGAGATAGGAGGCTTGATAGCTGCCTCCTCCGTTACAGGCTGCAAACAGGGAAAAATCATCACTTTCTCCCAACGGGAGACCTTCGAACGAGACGGGATAAGGATTGAGGTTATGCCAATATGGGAGATGGAATAGGAATAGGAATAGGCAAAATCATGGCTTAAAGCACCATGATCTTGCCCTTTTCCATTCTGACTTTTGCCACACCCATCTCGTTCAGCGCCGTAATGATTTCCTGCAGGCTTGCCCTGCGGGAGAAGCGGAAGTGGATGAGCTTATCCATATTCGCCTGGGACTGGAAGACTACGGTCTTGTTGTACCAGGCTCCGATGTCGCTCATCGCCTCTGCCAGCGTAACCTGATCCATATCGAAATCGCCTTCCAGCCAGTCGGAGGCTGAAGGGGAAGCCTTAGACACCACTATCTTATCCGCCTGGAGCGTAGCAGTCTGCCCCGGACGCATCTCTATCTCCGTATCGGCATTGCTCACCTTCACCTTGCCCTGCATCAGCGTAACCTTTGGGGCATCCTTGCGATAGGCTTTCACGTCGAATATGGTGCCTAATACCTGCGTCTGCATCTCTCCTGCCTTTACCACGAAAGGACGATGAGGATTCTTGGTTACCTCGAAATGAGCCTCGCCCTTCAGACGGACTTCCCGGACTTCTGCATCATCGAAAGATGCAGGATATTCGAGCATAGAATTGGCGTTGAGCATCACCCTGGTGCCATCGCTCAGCGTTACCAATGTGGTGGTTGCTGCCGGGGTAGAAACCACACAATAGCCATTGCTCAGGGTCTGCTCCACCTGCTTGGGAGAAGTGACCTCCGAGAAAAGTTCCATGGAGAACTCCGTAGGCAGAGAAATCTCCTGGGATGAACGGAAAATAAAAAGGAATAGGCTTGCCGCTACTGCAACAGATGCCGTAATCCAAGTCAGGATTCGGGCTTTATCTATCTTTTTCTCAGACAATTCATCTTCTGCCTTCTGTAGATGTTCCTTCTCTGAAGAAATATGCTTCTGCTCGAAGGCTTCCCAAGCCGCCAGCGTTTCTTCCTTCGAAGGCTCATCGCCCAAGGCTTCCCCGAATATCTGGGAAAGCCGGGCATCAGAAACATTTTCTGAAACTTTCTCAGAAGCATTCTCAGAAACATTTTCTGATACAGGATCCATTCTATATTCCAGTTTTTGATCTTGATTCTTATTCATGATTTTTCCTCCTAATTCTCTATGTTTGTATGCTTCATTCGCTCGCGCAAAGTGGCGAGTGCCTTGGAAATATGCTTCTTCACGGTGTTGGGACTGATGCCCAGCCTGTCGGCTGCCTGCTGATAGGTGAGATGCTCGAAATAGCAGAGGCGGAGAATCGTGCAGGTGGGTTCCTTCAGCTCCCTCGCTATCTGCTCCGCCTGTTGCAGCAGGCGCTCGTGCTCCTCATACCGGGTACTCATATCATACTGGGTGGCCTCTATCAGCGCCTCTACGTTGGTCTGTTCCACCTGCTGGTGCTTGAGCCAGTTGAGGCAGGCATTTCTCACCGATGCGTAGAGCCAGCTCCTCCTTGTTTCCATCTGCAAGGAGGAGAATTGGTTCCACGCCTTCTCGAAAACATCTCCCACAACGTCACGGGCCTCGTTGCCGTCTCCCAAAAGGGACACGGCATAACGCACCAATCGAGGATACATTTCCAGGAATAGCTGCTTAAAGTCGTTGTCTTTCGCTCTGTCCTGCGCCACTACCTTTATATTTATTTCTTGTTGCGTTGAATGTGTATCTCACATTCATGAGAATTTTCTGATTATCTGCATATCGGGTTAACGTGCGATGCGACTGCGTGCCGTTTGCCTCGGAATAATAATATCCTGTATGCAAGAGGTCTTGCACAACAAACATCACCTTGAGGGCATCATTCTTCATGAAGTTCTTGGAAACCCGGAACTGCATATTGCCCGTACATTTTCTCCTTCCGATTCCCATCTCTGCCTTCGTGCTGATGTTGCCCGAAAGATTCATGAACCACCGGTGAGGAAGCCTCAGATTGTTGTTCATGCTGAATGTAAACTGAGGCTGGTTTTTGCCAAACTCGGGGATATTGAGATGATCTACATTATCATGACCGTAGAAGACACTCGCCGTGAGGTTAGGATACCAGATTCCAAACGAAGGCGCCACACGGATATTGGCTCCACAATAGTAGGAATGAGGCACCGAAGCCATCGTCTCCAAAAGCACACTCGGATGGTTCACCTCGTCGTAAGGCTTGTACCAGGTCATGTACATATCAAGTACATAGTTGTAGTAAGCCATGAACGACAGCCACTTGTAATTGCCCGAGAGATTGAAGCTGTGCTGCTTCTGAGGCTTGAGATGAGGGTCACCTGAATAGTACTCGTACTTGCTGTCGTAGTCGATGCTGCTCTGAAGCATGACGTAGATAGGACTGTACTTGTTCAGACGATAGGAGAAGGCAAGATTCAGATTATCCTTGCTGTAGCCGATGGATGCAAATGGAATCCAATCCCTGTAGCTGGGACTCTGTTCCGCCTGCAGCACATCCTTCTCGTAATAATCGGTCTTCTGGTATTCGTATCGCAAACCGGCTCCATAGTTCATGCGCCCTATGTTCAGATAATACTCCAGGAATCCGGCATAGATAGACTGGCGGATGTGGTTGAAGGCATCGGCAGAAAAGCCGCTCTGGGTGAAGTCGTTGTGACGGTTGGTAAACATCTCTTCCGTTCCGAAGGAAAGCCTACCCTTCCACAATGGTCCCGACACCACCAGCTTAGCAGCATAGAGATTACTCCTCACCTTGCTCTCTGATTCCGCATCCAGCTGTCCGTCGTTTATCGCCGTCTGGGACCTCTGACTCACCTTGTTATAGAAGTCGCCATTGAAATTGATGTTCCATTTGCCGAAATCGCCATTATAATAGGCGTTCACGCTATGCGACCAATGGGGCTTGCGTTTCGAAAACAGATCTACGCCCATGCTTTCCGTCAGTTTGCCATCCTCCCACACATCGGTTGCTCCCCAGCTGTGGGTGTAGTTGTTACCTATTATATTGGTTGTCTCATAGCGCATACCCAGCGATTGCTTCTCGGAAATCTCATAGTTGAAACCTGCGTTCATAAGAATCTCTCCACCAAGGGTTTTCGTGGTTCTGCGGCTGTTGAATTCCCAGTCGCTGGTGGTATGGAGCTGGGTTTCGGAATGGGCGGTGGTGTGCGAGCGATCCAATCCCGCTCCCACTTCGCCGAAGATATCGAGTCCGCCCGTGCGGTAGTTCAACTGCACATCCTCATAGCCATGAGGCGAATAACGGCCCTGTATATATTCAGAATAAAGGCTTCCGCTCAAGCCTTGTCCGCGCTTGCGAACGGCACGCAGACGGATTACGGCATTGGTCTTGGAACTATACTGCGCTCCGGGAACGGTAACGATTTCTGCCTTCAGAATATCCTTGGCGCTCAATCGCTTGAGTTCGTTCAGATTCTCCAGTTTTCTGCCGTTGAGATAAATCTCGGGCGCTCCACGACCGATAATCTCCCAACTGCCTGCTTCGCCCGAAACGAATGGCAACTGGCTGATCATATCTTCGGCAGAGCCCAGTTCGCCCAGGATGGTACCTGATACCAGGGTAGAGAAGGCGCCGTCCTTATACACCACATTGGGGCGGGTACTCTTGATGGTTACCGCCTTCAGCTGCTGGGTGTCGGGATGCAGACCGATGTGCATGGTAGGCTTGCAGGCCAGAATCTGCGACTTATAGCCCACAAACGAAACCTTCAGCATTACATCCTTATCGGCATAAGGAAGCACGAAGCTTCCATCCTCCGCCGTTACACAACCGGCCACATAAGCCTTGCTGACGGAGGAAATCAACACCACGTTGGCGAAAGGCAGAGGCTTCTGGTGCTCATCCACTACGCGGCCCTTGATCTGTTCCACCCGGGTCGTCTTGCCCGTATATTGAACGGCAAAATAGGTGTTGTGCTCTACGAAGGAGAAAGGTTTCCCTTGCAGCACCATCTCCAGGGCTTCCTTCTGGCGCTTCGCCTGGATATTGGCAGTAACGCGATATTGGTCGGTAGCCTGATAGGCAAAGAGGATATTCTTCTCGCCCGCCTTTTCAATCTTCTTCAACACGGAAGTAAGCGTTTCGTTATGCACCTGAAAGGTCATACCTCTGCTTTGAGCAAATAGGGAAATGCTCAAGACAAGACTCAGTATAAGGGAAGTCATTCTTTTCATCATTTTTCTTGTTTTTATGATTCTACTTTGTTCATAATACAACATCCCCCTGGAATCGGGTACGCCTATTTTTAAAATAATGTTGCAAAAGTACAAAAATAATTGGGAATTGCAGCATTTTAGGAAGAAATGATTAACTTTGCAAACGGAAAAATCAGAAGACTGTAGATAATTGCAGAAAATAAATATTGTTAAATGCAGCGGATAACGCATAAGAGAATCAGAATTTCCTGGCTGCTGCTATTGGTTTACCTGCCGATGCTGCTGGCCGTTACGTTTCACCATCATGGTGAAGCGCAGGGAACTCATGCCGATTTCTATTGTGCCGATTGTGCTCATCATGTTCATCACGACGGCCATCTGATAGCCCTGCAGAATACCATGCACGACTGTGTGCTTTGCCAATTGCAAAGCACTCCTTATCTGGCTCCATCCCTCATGGTTTGGGTTGCCATCGCCGTGCTCCATCTCTCCCCTCGCCGTGCCTTCTGCTCTCCTTGCTTGTGCAGGGCGAAGGGGGTAAAATCTACCCGTGCTCCACCTTATTCTCTGTTTTTATAAATAATTGAATATTAACAGAATAAGGTAACAAATAACATAATGAGAACAATATTGAAATCAATATTGCTGATGAGTCTGTGCTCATCGGCAACAGCCCCTGCTATGGCTATAAACAGAGCAAATCATGATAAGAAGGACGCAAACATTCATGAAGAAGAGACAAACGATTCTACCAGACACCAGCCGCTGACGGAATCGAGCGTGAAACTGAACGAAGTGGTGGTAACAGGCTTGACGGGCAGCCAGAAACTGAAGCAATCGCCCGCACCCATCTCCTTCGTTTCTGCCCGCCAGCTCGAAATGCAACCTTCTACCAACATCATCGACGCCATCGCCCACCAGCCAGGCGTTTCGCAGATTACCACGGGAAGCGGAATTTCAAAGCCCGTGATCCGTGGCCTTGGCTATAACCGCGTGGTAGTGGTAAACGATGGAATCAGACAGGAAGGACAGCAATGGGGCGATGAACACGGAATAGAAATCGACCCCGCTTCGGTTCATTCCGTAGAGATTCTGAAAGGTCCGGCAAGTCTCATGTATGGATCGGATGCGATGGCAGGCGTCCTCATCTTCCACTCCACTCCTACCCTTGCCAAAGGCGACATGAGAGCAAATTTCTCAACGGGTTATCAAACCAACAACGGACTTTTTGATTATTCGCTCAACTTCGCCGGCAACCAGGGCGGATTCGTCTGGGACACCCGCTACAGCGGAAAGATGGCGCATGCCTACAAGAATAAATACGATGGTTATGTATTCGGTTCATCACTCAGAGAGCAGGCATTCTCGCAGCTTCTAGGCTGGAACTACCGCCAGGGGCATTCGCATCTCACACTCGATTATTATCATCTCACTCCGGGCATCGTAGAGGGAGAAAGAGATGAGAAAACGGGCGAACTGGAAATTCCGGAAGGCTACGATGCCAAGAGTTACGGCAAGCCGATGCCTTATCAGCAGATTCATCATTACAAGGCGGTGCTTGATAATTCCTGGTTCCTGGGCGACGGCAATCTGAAATTCCTCCTGGGTTATCAGCAGAACCGCCGTCAGGAGTTTGAGGAGGAAGAGAATCCGAAGGAATGCGGACTCGACTTTATGCTCCATACCGTGAATTACGACCTGCATTATCTCTCGCCGGAAATGAATGGATGGAAGTTCTCTACGGGCATCAACGGCATGTGGCAGCAGTCGATTAATAAAGGTTCTGAAGTTCTGATTCCAGCCTATCATCTCTTCGATTATGGTGTATTTGCCACGGTGAGCAAGGAGATAGGCAAACTGAACCTGAGCGGCGGCATCAGATACGATCATCGCCATCTGCACAGCGAGGCTTTGAGAGAAGAGGATGATGCTGAATCGAATGATTCTTTCCGCTTCCAGGCCTTTAAGCGCAGCTTTGAAGGAGTAACCGGAAGCATCGGATTGGCTTATGAAATCCTGCCCGATTTCAATCTGAAGCTGAACCTGGCAAGAGGATTCCGTGCTCCAAACATCAGCGAATTAGCATCTAACGGTGTGCACGAGGGAACCCAACGATTCGAATTGGGAAATACCGGTTTGAAGCCTGAGAACAGTTGGCAATTCGACCTTGGTCTGGATTATTCTTCGTCTATCATTTCGGCAGAGCTCTCGCTGTTTGCCAATCGCATCAACCATTACATCTATAGCGAGAAGTTGGCAGATGAGAATAATCAGCCAGTCCTCATCGACGACACGCCAGCCTATCAGTTTACTTCGGGCGACGCCCGCATTCTGGGTGGTGAGGCGAGCATCGACATCCATCCTGTGGAGCAGCTGCATATCGGCAACACCTTCTCCTACGTCAATTCGGTTCAGTTGCATCAGCCATCCGAATCAAAGTATCTGCCATTCACCCCAGCCCCTCGCTGGGTTTCGGATGTAAGGTATGAGTTTGTCTGCGACGGCAAGACTTTCGACCATCTCTTCGTAAAGCTACAGATGGATTGCAATCTCCGCCAGAACCATTATTTCGCAGCCAACGATACGGAGACCGCTACGCCATCGTACACCTTATTAAATATGTATGCCGGTACCGACGTGAAGCTCCATGGCAAGCACCTTCTCTCGCTCTATCTTTCGGGCGAGAACCTTACCAACCGTGCTTACCAGACCCACCTGAGCCGCCTGAAGTATCTTGACGTAAACCAGGTTACAGGCAGAAGAGGTGTTTACAATATGGGCCGCAACTTCAGCATAAAGATAGTGGTTCCGATAGAGCTGTAACTCCCCTTTTGGAATAAGCAATTCCCATTTTAGGATAAGCAATTCCTCATCAGGAATCAGAATTTTGAATAAACAAGTGCCGATAAGGATGCCAAAAGCTGCCGGAAAAGCAACTTTTGGCGCCATTATCGGCATTTTTTCGTCTCTTTTTTATTGTTTCTCAGTATTTTATCCTATCTTTGCAACAAAAAGTCCCTTGAAAAAGTGGCAGAATAGAACAAAAAGTCCCTTGAAAAACGTGCACGAATTCAAGAAAAGTCCCTTGGAAAACGTGCACAGCATCAAGAGTAATACATCATAAATCATTAGAAAACAGATGTTTAAACGGAAAATCGAGAAATATCTCAAAGAATGGAAGAGTGATGAGCACAAAATGCCTCTCATCATTAAAGGATGTCGCCAATGCGGAAAGACATTCTCGGTACTCGATTTTGCCCATAAGAATTATGAGCATGTTGTGTATCTAGACTTTTTCCAGCACCCAGAATACAAGTCGGTATTTGATGGTGGCCTGGACATCGATCTTCTCTGCATGACACTTTCTACCTTAATACCCGATGCCAATTTCGTATCGGGCAAGACCTGCATCATCTTTGACGAGATACAGGAATGCCCACGTGCCCGCACAGCCTTGAAATTCTTCAAGACTGATGGCAGATACGATGTCATCGGTACGGGTTCCCTGCTGGGAGTCAGCGGTTACCATACCAATGCTTCGTCAGAGGCTCCAATTCCTGTTGGTTACGAGACTATCATAGACATGTATCCAATGGATTTTGAGGAATGGCTCTGGGCAAATGGCATTAAGAAAATGACCATCGACTACCTGCATCGCTGCCTGGAAGAAAAGACTCCGGTACAAGAAGCCATCCACGAAAGAATGCGCCAACTGCTGCTGCAATATTGCATTGTTGGCGGAATGCCAAGAGCCGTGAGCGTATTTATGGAAACTCATAATATGCAAAACGTGCTACGAATGCAGCAAGCTATCATCGAAGAATATAAAGTAGATATGCTGAAATATGCTCCACAAGCAGACAAGTCGAGAATCAGAGAATGCTTCGAGTCAATTCCACGTCAACTGAGTAAGGAAAACAAGAAATTCGCATACGCCACAGTACGATCCAACGGAAGAGGACGTGACTATCAGGGCAGTTTGCAATGGATAGAAGATGCTGGCATTATCCGCCGTTGCTACAACCTGTCAGCGCCCGAACTCCCACTTGATGGTAACTCCATTCCCGACCAGTTTAAAGTTTACATGGCAGATACAGGACTTTTCATCAGTATGCTCGAACCAGGAACGGCAGCTGACATTCTGCAAGGCAATCTCTATGGATACAAGAGAGCCATCTTTGAAAATCTGGTAGCCGACATTTTTGGCAAGATGAATCGCAAGCTCTATTATTTCCGCAAGGACTCGGGTTTGGAAATCGACTTTGTTACAAGATACGAAGGCAAATGCACGCTGGTAGAAGTAAAGGCGAGCAACGGAAACATAAAAAGTGCCAAGACCATCCTTTCGAACCCCGAAAAGTATCACGTATCTCAAGCCATCAAACTGGGAGATGTAAATGTGGGAACAGCCCCACAAACTTTCATTCTTCCCCTCTACATGGCTTTTCTGCTGGAAGACAAAAGATAGAAACAGGACATCAAGGAAAATATCATCATAAAAAAAACGAACAATGATTAAGAAACAAGGAACGATATTGATTGTTGATGACAACCGCAACATTCTTACTACGGTGAGGATGCTGCTGGAACCCATATTCGATGGCATCATCACCATCGCCAACCCCAACTCCATCCCAGCCAAGCTGAGAGAGGAGCATCCCGACGTGGTGCTGCTCGACATGAACTTCTCCAGCGGAATCAATTCGGGAAACGAGGGACTGTACTGGCTCAGGGAAATCAAGAGCCTCAGCCCGAAAACCGAGGTGGTGCTCTTTACCGCCTATGCCGACATCCAACTTGCCGTAACAGGCATCAAGGAAGGTGCCGCCGACTTCATCGTGAAGCCTTTTGAAAACGAGAAGATGATCCGTACGCTGATGGAGGCTAGGGATAAGAACAAGGCTGTGGATAACGCTATTGGCAAAAAAGGTGGAAAACTTTGTGGAAAAGATGCACAAAGCGCTATGTATTGGGGAGATAGCGAAGTTATGAACAATTTGAGAAGCATTGTGGAAAAAGTTGCCGCAACCGATGCAAACATCCTCATTACGGGCGAAAACGGAACAGGTAAAGAGGTGTTAGCCAACGAAATACACCGTTTATCTACAAGATGCGGGAAAAAGATGCTACCTGTGGATATGGGAGCCATTACGGAAACCCTTTTCGAGAGCGAACTCTTCGGTCATGTGAAGGGTGCTTTTACTGATGCCAAGGTGGATAAACCGGGCAAGTTTGAGCTTGCCGACGGCAGTACCATCTTCCTAGATGAGATAGGAAACCTATCCTATGGTCTTCAGGCAAAACTCCTTACCGCCCTGCAACGCAGAAGCATCGTAAGAGTGGGCGGAAGTACGCAAATTCCCATCAACGTACGACTGGTTTGCGCCACCAACCGCAACCTGCAGCAGATGGTAAACGATGGCGAATTCAGAGAGGATCTGCTCTATCGTATCAATACCATCCATCTGGAATTGCCTGCCCTGAGACAGAGAAAATCAGACATCGTTCCGCTGGCAGAAAGATTCCTCCGTCAATATGGCGATTTATATAATAAGTTGAATCTCCGTCTTTCGGAAGAAGCTGAGAAAAAACTTACCAGTTTGCCTTGGTACGGCAACATCCGTGAACTTCAGCACGCCATCGAGAAAGCCGTGATTCTGTCTGATGGCGGAATGATTTCTGCCGAAGATATTGACAGCGGAAACCAGCAGAGAAGAGAGAAGCCCCTGGAAGAGGTTCAGACGCTCGACGAGATGGAGAGCCGAATGATAGAGAAAACCATCAGGGAATGTGAAGGAAACCTGTCGGTGGTAGCCGCAAGACTGGGCATTTCCCGCCAGACGCTTTATAATAAGATTAAGCGATATGGATTATAAACTAATTATAATTATCGTGCTTTTGCTCGTGGCTGTAGTGGGTTACATTCGCCTCTACCGCCACTATCGCCGCAACATCAAGAAGGTAACCTTCCTTTTTGATGCGATAGATAATGGGGATTTCTCCTTCAACTTTCCTACGGAGAAGGGGTTTAAGGAGGATAAGATTCTGCACAAATCCCTCAACCGAATCAAGCTCTTCCTGCAGCATACGAGAGAGGAGCAGATGGATCGGGAGAAATATTACGAGCAGATTCTGAATACAGTGGATACGGGCATCCTGGTGGTGGATAGTCATGATAATATCCTGCAGCACAACCAGGCTGCCCTCCGGTTGCTCGATACAGATGTGCTTACCCACATGAACCAGGTAAAAGGGAAACTGAAGGATGAACACTTGGCAAAGCATGAGACGCAAGCCATGCTGAAAGACAAGCACGTGCGCATCATCGCCCTGAGCGACGTGAGCCACGAGCTGAGCAATCAGGAGGTGGATTCCTGGATCAAGCTGATTCGTGTGCTGACCCATGAAATCATGAATACCATCACGCCGGTTACTTCGTTGAGCGAAACTCTACTGAAAGAATTGGGCAGCAAGGAGCTGCTGATTGCAGATAACGAATCTGATGATTTACATTCTCCAGACAAATTGATAAAGGTTTCTGAGAAGCTGCAATCTGCTGAGCAAGCAAAGCTGAAGCAAGGCTTGGAAACCCTCCACAAAACAGGAACCGAGCTGTTGGCTTTCGTCAACAACTATCGCCGCTTCACCCATGTTCCCCAGCCTCAGCCTGCCCTCTTCTATGTGGAACCATTCCTGGAAAGAATGGCGTTACTTTGCAACCACGAAGTAGAGATAGAAGTTTCTCCCAAGGATTTGCTGGTTTACGCCGACGAGAGTCTCCTCTCTCACGTGGTAACGAATCTTCTGAAGAATGCCGTAGAAGCTTTCAAGGAAAAGGGAAAGTTATCTGCAGAAAGAAACAAGCAAGATGGAAATAAGCAGGGTAGGAACAAGCAGGAATGCCGCTCCGCGGATTTGCAATCCGCGGCAAGCAAGAAGGCATTTATCCGTCTCAAAGCCTACGCCAATGCTCAGGAATCCATCATCATCGACGTGAGCAACAACGCCGGTCTCATCCCCGAAGATGTAGCCTCTCATATTTTCATCCCGTTCTTCACCACGAAGCCGGAAGGAAGCGGAATCGGTCTTTCCCTCTCCCGCCAGATCATGCGAGTAACCGGCGGCAGCCTCTCGCTCCATCAGGACAAGGCACAGGGAATCACCACCTTCCGCATCATCATCCCATAAAAAAGTATAATTTTGGGGAGGAAAGTTTGGCGCTTTCGCTTTTTTACCATATCTTTGCCATTATAAAAGATTAAGCTTATGTCAACAGACGATAAGACCATATTAAAGATAAAAGATATAGCTAAATCTGCTATTCCTTCAGGAAGCAAGGCTATATTGTATGGATCAAGAGCGAGAGGTGATGCTCGCAACGATTCAGACTGGGACATTCTTATCCTTTTAGATAAAGACAAGCTGGAACAAACAGACTATGACAAAGTAAGTTACCCGTTTGTCTTGTTAGGTTGCGACCTCGGCACAGAAATCAATCCCATTCTTTACACAAAGAAAGAATGGGAATCGTATAACTTCACCCCTTTTTACGAGAATGTAAATCGAGACGGCATTAGTTTAATATAAAAGTTATGGATCAATTAAACAAAGACACATTAATCAGTCTGCAAGTAGAAAAAGCCAAGCGCTTTTTAACTCAAGCAGATGAAATGGTTGAACTAAAGCATTGGGATTTAGCAGCCAATCGCTATTATTATGCCTGCTTCCATGCCGTACAAGCTCTATTCATAGCAAAAGGTGTTAATGCCCACACTCATGCTGGCATTAACACCCAATTCAGTTTACACTTCGTAAAGACTGGTATCGTAGATATCTCTTATGGCAGTTTCCTTGCCCGTATGTTCCAATTAAGGCAAAAAGCCGATTACAACTGCGCCTACGAAATTTCCGAAAATGACATCCTGGAAATTATTGGCTTATCACACGATTTTATAAAAGCCATAGTAAACTTAGTCAAATAATTACTGATTGCCCTCCGCTTCCACAATCTGTCCATCAAACAGGCGGATGGTGCGATGGGCTATCTTGGCATCATGCTCATTATGTGTTACCATGACGATGGTGGTGCCCTCGTGGTTCAGCTCGGTAAGCAGATGCATCACCTCGGCACCATTCTTGGAATCGAGGTTACCCGTAGGCTCATCGGCTAGGATGAGCTTCGGACCAAAGACCACGGCACGGGCGATGGCTACTCGCTGCTGCTGACCACCTGATAGCTGGTGAGGGAAGTGCTTGGCACGATGGCTGATGGCCATTCGCTTCATAATCGCCTGCACCTTTGCCTTGCGCTCCGCCTTCGGAATATTAAGGTAGGTAAGAGGAAGCTCGATGTTCTCCTCTACGTTCAATTCATCTATCAGATTGAAGCTCTGGAACACAAAACCGATTTCTCCCTTTCTCACATCCGTACGCTCCTTTTCCTTCAAGTTTGCCACCTCGTGATTACCCAGGAAATATTTTCCCGATGTAGGATTGTCGAGCAAACCAAGGATGTTGAGCAAGGTGGATTTGCCGCAACCGGATGGTCCCATAATGGCGACAAACTCGCCGTCTTCTACTGTGAAAGATACGTTATTTAAAGCAATCGTCTCCACATCTTCTGTGCGGAATGACTTGCAAAGATTCTCTATTTTAAGCATTTTCTTATCTTTTTACTTTTTTACCTTTTTACTTTTATTTTTATTCATCCTTGAGATATTTCACCGGATTACTATTCGCCACCTTGTAGCAGTTGATGATGACGGAAAGCCCGATGATGACGAGCAAGATGATGGTAACGTCGATAAACAACAAAGGCGTCATCGTAATCTTCTCGCTAAACGACATCAGCCATTGTCTGGCTATCAGCCAAGCCCCCAAATCGCCCACGATGATGCAAGGCAAGGCAATCTTCATAATGTCCTTCAGGAAGATGCGAAGAATATCCTTCACCTTCGCTCCGTTCACCTTCCTTATCGCAATCTCCTTACGGCGGCGGTTCACCTCATCACTCGTATAGCCCACCAATCCAAAGAGGGCGATGATCATCGTGATGATACCGGCAACCAGGATTCCGTTGCGGAAATGGAGCTGAGAAGCATACTGTAATTCCAGTTCCGACTGATAAGAATATACATTCACCAAATTATTCGGATACATAGTTTGCACCTTCTTTTGGAGTTTTTCTAATGTATCATCCGTCATTTCCTTAAACTTAACCAACATATACGGCGCAACCTTATCTTCATAGAAAACTAAAGCAGGCAAAGACTTGAGGTCCGAATCTTGACCGGTAAGACTACCTATCTGTATATTCCGGAATACACCACAAATAGAGTAAACCTTTCCATCACCCGAATATTCTATACGCTTACCGATAACACCATCTTTCCAATGAAAAACCTTCTGTAATTTTCCAACCATTTTTTCTTCTATCATGATTTGGCTGCAGCTATCATTACGTTCGGTAAAGAAAGATCCTTGTATGATTGGAATCTCCAACATCTTGAAGAAATTATCATCCACGCCTCCAATATCCTGAGCATTGAATTGAGCAGTTTCGTCACCAGGCAAAGCTATCGTATTACCATCTATTCCCCAATCATCCAAAGGGATGGTATAAGTAGATGAGACCATGCTTACATCGGGCATTCGCCTGATTTCTTCCAGGCATTGAACACGACGTTCCCTATCCAAGGCGTCAACTTTCAATATGGCAACATTTTCATAACTATAGCCAGGATTCTGATTCACCATCAAGTGATACTGAGCACTCACAACATAAAGCAAACTGAACAGAAGACCTGATATAACAAACTGAAAACCAAGCAAAGCAAGCTTCCAGCGATTCCGATTTTCCTGATAACCACGAAAGGCTACGGCAACAGGAATTCTACTGTATAACCAACCAGGAACCAATCCTCCCACCAATAACACGAAAAGACAAATGGCTACCAATATCCAACTTCCCCTACAGAACATCAAAGCTTCAATTGGCGCAGAAAGGAAGTTTCTAATTGTTCCTTTACAAAGGAAGATGAATAAAGTCGCAAGCAATACCGCTAATCCAACCTGTACCAATGCCTCTGAAAATATGATAGAATGAATATTCTTCGGTGCTGCACCATAACACATTCTGACGGCCATCTCCCGAGAACGTGTCATCAAATTACCGATAATAATCAGCAGATAATTCATTACCGAAGTAAAAAGGAGCACAAAGGCTATGATTCCTAGAATCCACCCCATCATCTTGATGTAAGAATTTTGAGTATAGACCTCACTAAGTACCACAAAATCATAATTCAATTACATTCCTGCCTGTTTCAACTCTTTCATAGGAAAATGATCCTGGCGCATCTTGTCAACATAGGGTTTCAATTCGCCTACACCATGTCCTTTTGCTATACGAATATAAGAATTGAATATATCAGAACCAATCCAGTCATTTCTCGCATCAAAAGTACGAACCTGCGGCATCGTTGACATGGACACAACCACTCCATAGGATGGAAAAGTAGAATTCCATGGAAAAGCATCGAATACACCACCTATCGTAAATATGATACCAGGATAATTCGGCACAGAAAAATGCTTACCTACAACATTACCTCCTATCCTTTCAGCAACCCTTGAACTAACCAGACAATATTTAGGACGAGACAAAGTTTCCTTGGCATTACCCATGAATATTCTTTGGGGAAAGACATCGAAGAAGCAACTATCTGCCAATACCATATCAGCAGAGAAAACCTGTTGGTTTTCCAACTTACATTGTGCGTTGCTTTTCAACCAGTTTACTCGGGTTGCTGCCTCAACGATAGGTGCATACTGGGCTATACCATGAGCCGTAGCTCCCGAAGTTTGATCAAAATAAAGTTTTTCTGCTTTATTATGTCCCACTTCCATAATCTGATACGTCCTTTCCCATCCTGGGAAATACGTATCGTAAGTCTGCTCGAAATAAATCTCGGCAATAATTACCGAACTGATTGCCAATCCGAGCGCCAGACACAAGATCTTCACGAAATTATGCTGACCCCTTCGAGGCAGATTCTTGAATGCGTTAATAATATGATTCATAAGATATATTATTGTAAGGGCGTATGCCCCAATTTAACATTTAACATTTCTAATTTAACATTAGAATTTCATTATCCTTATATGCCTCATAGCCGCTAACGATAACCTGCTCACCCGGCTCCAAGCCTTCAATCACCTCATAATACTGAGGATTCTGGCGACCGATGGTGATCTTTCGGCGATAAGCCTTCTTGCCACTCTTGTCTAATACAAAGATCCATTGACCGCCCGTTACACTATAGAACGTGCCTTTAGGGATGATTATTGCCTGCTTCGACTGACCGAGCTGCAAATCTACATAATAAGTCTGACCAGTTCGAATGTTGCCTGGGCGAACGCCTTTGAAGACGAAGTCGATGCGGAATCTGCCGTCTCTTACCTCGGGATAAACCTTGCGAACCTGCAGGAGATAATGCTTACCGTTCTGGTCGAAGGTGGCAGTAAGTCCCGGTTTTACCCGGTCGATGTAATGCTCATCCACCTGCGCCTGCACCTTAAAATCGCTGAGGTCGTTGATGACTCCTATCTTCTGTCCGGCAGAAATGCTCTGTCCTAACTCCACATCGAGCAAGCCGATTTCACCCGAAATGGTGCTGCGGATGTTCAGTTTCTCCTTGCGCTGGCGAACCAGTTGCACATTCTTCTGCATGGCTTCCAGATTATCACCCATCTGATCCATCTGCGAACGGCGGAGCTGGGCATCCTTCTTCAATCGCTTACTGATGAGCGCATGCTTCTTGACGGCAAGGTCGTAATCTTCCTTTGCCTTGAGATACTCCTCGCGCGAATTGAGTTCTTCCTTGTGCAGCGCCTCCTGATGCTGATAGGAACGGCGCTTGGTAATGACATCCTGCGAAAGCGACAGTTCCTCGTTGCTATTGTTCAGGCGGTCCTGCTCCATCGAAATCTGGGTATTGCGAAGCATGTCCTGCTTTTCGGCAAGTTCGCTTTCGGCATTCAGAATCTCCAGGTCGAGATTCGAATTGCTCAGTTTCACGATTACATCTCCCTTGTTCACGTGGGCACCTTCATCCACCACTTTCTCCAGAACAATACCGCCTTCCTCGGAACTGATTTGCACCACGGAGATTGGAACCACCTGGCCATCCACCGAAACATAATCGTTGAACTGCGCCTTCTCTACGGTTCCGATGCTCAATCCCTTCCTGTCCACCTTCAGGGTGGAAGAGAAATTGCCCAATCCCAACCAAATGAGGACTGCGATCAAAACCGCTCCTCCGCCAATCCATGCCCAATACTTGCGAGGCACGAGATATTTTTTCTTTTCTATCTTTATATCCATAATTTATCTTATTAAATTTTCTCCCTGATAATAAGCAACCAATCTCTGTTTGATGATAAGCAGCAACTGCATCTGGAGTTCCTTGATTCTGCTTTCCAGAAGCGTCTGGGCTGCGGTATGAAGATCGAAGGTGGAAAGCATTCCTTCCTCAAACTTCCGGCTCGACATGTGATAGGCGAGCGAATCGGAGGCCACCTTCTTCTGCATCTGATGCAACTCCTTGGCGTAACCCTCTGCATCCATTACCGCCTGGGCTATCTGGTCATGAAGCTTGCGACGGGTTTCCTCCAGGTTCACCTGCGCCAGTTGCCAGTCGTTGCGTGCCTTCTTTACGCTGTGCCATCGGTCGCTATTATAAATAGGTATGGAAAGGGTCAATGCGAGGTATTCGCCCTGGTTGTTGCGAAACTGCGAGGCAAACCCATCGTATTGCCCTTTCTGAGAGAGATTCTTGTAATAGTTGGTAGAAATGCCGCCACCGAGAGAGAGTGATGGCAGCAATCTGCCTTTTGCTATCTTGTAATCATACCGTGCCCGCTCCACTTCGTATTCTGCCGACTTCAAATCGGGAGAAATATGCTGGAAACCCTGGTAAATGGCTTCGTAGTTTACAGGTAAGATTGACGTTTCTATTTTGTCAGTCCCCAGATTCTCTACCCCATTTGGTTCTACGCTCTGACTACCAGCTTCTTTCTCGCTTTCTTTCAGCATTCCTGATTCCAGGCTTTTCTTCTGAGTCTTCGTCAGAGCCGCCAATTTCAGCTCTTCATCCACTGGAAAATTCATCGCGGATTTCAAGGCGAGCAGACTCTGTTTTGCCACATTCTCCTGATGCGTAAGATTGTATTCATCTTCTGCCACCTGCGATTCCATCTGCACCACATCCGGTCGGCCTTTCTCGCCCAGTTCATACAGGCGCTTCATCTTAGCCAGCATCCGCTTGCTTTCGTTCAGTTTCTCGCTTGCTATCCGAATGCTTGCCTCAGCATAGGCAGCATCCACATATTTCTGCATCACGTCGATGGCTCGGTCGTCCTGAATCTTCTGCATCGCCGTGGCTGAATAATCCCGGCTCAGCTTAGCCTGCTTCAAGGCATTGATGGTGGCGAAACCATCGAAAACATTCAGTTCGGCATAAAGCTGATAGTAGTTGTTGAACGTCGTTACATTATTATAAGTATTGGTTTCCGGGTCGATGTTTCGTCCCCAGGCATACTGTCCCTGCACGCCGCCCGTAACGGTAGGCAGGAATCCTGCCACAGCATGCTGGTAATCCTGCTTGCGCTGGCGGGCATTCACCACCTCCCGCTTCACCTCCGTGGCGTGCTCCACGGCGTATTTCATGCAGTCGTCAAGGCTCCAGCTCTGTGCCGAGGCACCAGCCGCCCAAACCAACCATCCTATCAATATTCCTATTCTTTTCATAATCTTCTTCATTTTGGCATGATAAGGACAAGAGCCGTTCCAAAACAGCATTTCTCCTGATAATCAGGCCATTAAATAAAAACCCTCATTAAACAAACTGTCCAACAATTAGACACCACCGTCTAATTGTTGGACAGGAAACCGCAGCTCAAAGCTAATCATTCGAAACCAAAGATCAAAGCTGATCATTCATCGCATCCACCACTTGTCCATCAAACAGATTGATGATGCGACTGGCGTAGGTAGCATCGTGCTTGGAGTGCGTAACCATCACGATGGTGGTTCCCTCTTCGTTCAGCTCGCTGAGCAACTGCATCACCTCCATACCATTCTTGGAATCGAGGTTACCCGTAGGCTCATCGGCAAGGATGATGCTAGGCTTGCCCACCACGGCACGGGCGATGGCAACCCTCTGCTGCTGACCGCCCGAAAGCTGATGAGGATAATGCTTGGCACGATGGCTCAGCTTCACCTTTCTCAGAATTTCGAGCACACGCTCCTTGCGCTCCGCCTTTCCCACTCCGAGGTATTTCAGCTGTAAATCCACATTCTCCTCAACGGTAAGTTCATCGATAAGATTGAAGTTCTGGAACACGAAGCCGATGCGACCCTTGCGATAGGCGGTGCGCTCACGCTCCTTCAGATGGCCCACTTCCTCGTTATTCAACCAATACTTGCCCTCCGTAGGACTATCCAGCAAGCCCAGGATGTTCAGCAAGGTTGACTTGCCGCATCCCGAAGGACCCATGATGGCGATAAACTCACCATCTTCTACTTCTATGTTTACGCCGTTCAGGGCGATGGTTTCCACCTCTTCCGTGCGGAATATTCTAGTTAAATTCTCTGTTCGTATCATCGTTAGAAATCTTTTTTATCGTTAGAAATCCTTTTTCGTTAGAAATCTTTTTTAAAGTTTATGACTCATTATTCAGCCTTGATGCTGTCTATCGGATTCGACATCGCCGTACGCAGGGTGCAGCCGATAACCGAAACAAAGGCTATCAATAAAGTAAAGATGGCGCCAACCAGCAGCACCCACCAAGGGAAGGAGATGCGATGGACGAAATCCATAAGATAAGTCTGCATCAGCTTCACGCAGATAGGGATGGCGATGACCACAGCCACCAGCGAACTGACGAGGAATCTCTTAGCCAGTTGCCAAGCCGCATCCCCAATCGAAGCGCCCATCACCTTGCGCAGGGCAATCTGGCGCTTCTGCTGGTTGCCGTAATAAACCGACATTCCGAAGAGACCCAGGGCAGAAATCAGGATAGAAATGCTCATAAAGGTGATGATGAGCACCATCATATTATGCTTGTCCTTGAGGTTATTCTTCAAAGTATCATCCATATATTCCGCCTCCATTTCCGCAGGAACACCCATCAGTTCCTTAGCCACCTGCTTGCAGGTATTCCTGATTGCCTGCAGCGCCTGGGCATGATCGCCACGGGTTTTCACCAGAACTGTCCATCCACGCTGCTGCGGGGTAATGACTCCAATGGCATTATGCTCCGTTTTTTCATTCTCGCTCAGCGCATCTCCACTATGGTAATCGGCAATCACGCCACACACCTCGTATTCATGCTTTCCATCCTTCATTCTCATTCCGAACCAAGGCTTGTGGGCAGAAACGCCATAGGCACGCTTCGCCTCTTCCGTTACCCAAATCTTACCATAGGCTGGCTCGCAATACTGCTCAATCACCCTGACTCCCAGCATCTTCATCGCCGTGGAATCTACCATGAACATACGGAGCATTCCTATCAGTTTTTCATTGTCATCATGCACGCCATTTCCCCAGCTTCTGATAGGATTGGCGTTGCCGTAAGTTGCCTCTTCCACCTCAGGAAGCGCTTTCAGACGGTTTTTGAGAATAGACATCTTCTCCGGCGAACCATCCAAGGAAGAAATGATGGAAACAATATCCTTCGTCTGATAACCCAACGGCAAATCGGCAAGATGCTTCATCTGGAGCATCATCGTTATCGCCATGACTACCAGCGTGATACTGATGACGTTCTGGGCTACGATAAATATCTTGCTGAACCACATCTTGCTGCGCATGCGGATGGTTCCCTTCACCACATCTATCGGATTGAAACGGGAAACCACGATGGCAGGAAGGATTCCCGCAAAGATGGAAATGATGACGTAAGCCAACGGCAGGAACCACAGAAGGTCGAAGGAATGGAACAGGTCGATTTTCGTATCCAACATAGAATTGAACAACGGAATGAATGCCCAGGAAATCAACAAGCCCAGCAGGAAGCAGACTGCCGTGAAGAGCGCCGACTCTTTAAGATAGCGCAGCATAACGCCCTCTACCGATTCGCCCAGCAGCCTTCGGGTAGCCATCTCCTTCGCACGGTTGCCAATCTGAGCCACCGTAAGATTGATGTAGTTGAACAAGGCAGAAAGCAGCAGAACCAGCGCCACAACCAGGAGGATATTCACGAGAGTACGATTTCCATGCTTGAAAATATCGACATCATCATCCGTAAAATGAATCTGGTCCCATCTCACAAACTGGCAGCCCCACATGAAGTCGGATCCACCTGATTCCTTTTTCCACTCCTTCCAGTAGTTTATGTATTTGCCGAGCAAGGTCTGTCTCACCTTTTCGGGGTCGGCTTCCTTTGCCAGTCGCGCCACCGTCGTGCAGGAGCCAAATTGATCCATCGCCTGAGCCTTAGCTTCTATCAGTTTCATCGACACGAAAATATCGTATGGGTTAAGAAGGTCCTCACGGTCGAAATCCTCCATGATTCCCACCACCTTGAGTTGCAGCTTACCGCATTGGATGGTACGGCCGATAGGATTGGCGTTGCCGAAGGCTTTCTTGGCAAAAGATTCCGAAACCATTGCCTGATGAGCATCCGAAAGGAGATGATCAGGCGCACAACCACGGCATTTGTAACCCATAAACTGGGAGAAGTTCGGGTCGATAGCCAGATATTTTGCCTCATAATACTGTCCATCTATCATGGCTCCCTGCGGAGCATAATATTCACCAAATCTTGTCCATCCCTTGATTTCCGGGATGGAAGGAAAGAACTCCTTGGCTGTGCCCCAGGTCATTCCGAGATAATCGCCGGAACCTGCAACATAGAGTTCCTTCGCCAGTTTCTGATTCGTTCCCACACGATACTCTGCAGTAGCGTAGGAAACGAGAATCAGCACAAAAGCCAGTGCCACCGAGAGACCCAAGGCCTCTATGGTGGCATAAAGCTTGTTGCGTGATAAGAATTTCACATAACTTTTCATCATATACTCATTTATTTTTTGTTTCACTTAAATCAAACGATAAAGAAAGAATGCCATCTCCCTGTTTTCGTTAGCTGCTGCAAAGTTACGGCTTCTCCCGTTTTCTGCCAAGATTTCCGGCAGCCCGGAAGGTGGATTGTATGAAATTCATACACTCTATTGTATGATTATCACACAACATTCCCGTTTTTATTTGTCGTTTCGGGAAAAAAGCGTACTTTTGCAAACAAAAAAAGAAAATATGAAATATGGAACCCTTCTTGTCATCGACGATAATCCGTCGATACTCACGGCGCTGAAGATCTGTCTGGGCAATACGTTCGAACGGATTCTCACCCTGCCCCGCCCCGATACCGCCCCCATGTTGCTGCAACAGGAGCAGGTAGATCTCATCCTGCTCGACATGAACTTCTCGCTTGGCGTAAACAGCGGACAGGACGGCTTGCTCTGGCTCCGCACCTTCCGCCGGCTCCACGCCCACATCCCCGTGGTACTCATCACCGCCTTTGCCGACGTGCAGCTTGCCATCAAAGGATTGAAAAGCGGAGCCGCCGATTTCGTCACCAAGCCCTGGGATAATGACGAACTGATCAGAACCCTAAAAGATGCCATCGACAACAATACGGAAGTGGCAACCTTGGAAAATTTCGAGAACGATTACATCCGGAAGGTAGTGGATAAATGCCACGGCAATATTTCTCGTGCCGCCGAACTGCTCGGCATTACCCGACAAACCCTCTATGCAAAACTGAAGAGATGACTTTTGGAAAGGGAAGTTAAAGAAGTTAAGAGAAGTTAGGGAGAAGTTAAGAGACAAATGTATTAGAGCAATTTTATGGTTATTATCAAGATTATATATTTAATAGGTGGAATCTGCCTCATCCTGGGCGGCCTCATCTATCTGTTCTTTCGCCATCAGCGAAGGCTGAAGGCTTGTGCCTTCCTGATGCGTGAGGCTGTAAGAAATGGCGATTACGCCTTCCGCCTCCCCACTTCGGGCTTGCTTCCAGGCGAAAGAGCTTTGCAGCAGGCACTCAACGACATGCAGGGCGATATTGCCCGCCTCGTAGCCAGACACGAAGTGGAATCCTGGCAAAAGCTGACCCGTGTACTCACCCACGAAATCATGAACGCCACGGCTCCCATCTCCAGCATCTGCCAGGCTTATCTCAGCAACCCGCAGATCAAGGGAAGCGAATACGAAGAAGGCATTCAGGCGATTCACGACACCAGCAAGTCGCTCACCAACTTCGTGGATAGCTACCGCAAGCTCACCCAGCTTCAGGCTCCCGTCGTAGAACCCCTTCCGCTCGCCTCTTTCCTGGAGAGCATCAAGGCGCTCTATCCCGACCTCAGCTGGCACCTTTCCCTCCCTCAGAATGCCACGCTGGAGGCCGACCGCAACATGCTGCGACAGGTATTCATCAATCTTACCAAGAATGCCATCGAAGCCCATGCCACCGACATCGACGTCCGCATGAGCAGGAACGACCACCCTATCCTGCTGTTCAGCAACAACGGCGAACCGATTCCTGCCGATGTGGCACGGGAAATCTTCATTCCATTCTTCACCACCAAATCATCCGGAACGGGAATCGGACTATCTCTCTCCCGCCAGATGCTGATGATGCAGAACATCGAACTGGGACTATCCGACAACAGTCTCTCCGGCTACCATGTTACATTCTATCTGGAAAAGCAAGACAACAGCTAACGCTCCTGCCGTTTCACATTTCAAATACGTGAAAATTTAAAACTTTTCTATATTCTCCGAAAGAAAATGACAAAAAGTTTGGAGTTTTCGAAAAAAAACATTACCTTTGTCACCATCAAAAAGACAAAATGAACAACGAAACAACATAAAAATTATGATGACAATCGAAGAATACAGAGCAGCCATCTTTCAAGCACTGCTCGATGCAAAGAACGAGGACGGAACTCAGCTTCTCAGCGAAAAGGAAGCCAGAGAAGCCCTCAACGGCTTTACCGACGATGAGTTGCAGGACGGCATCTTATGGAATACGCCTGAGGATGTGGCGGGAATCATACTGGAAGGTTAGAGCTCTTTAGAGTTCTAACCTTTTTATTTCTTTCTCATAAACATTTTTTTAGTAAGAGACACACTGTTTATCCAAATAAGACTTTTTTTCATCATGCCATACAAAAAAAATGCCTAAAAATTTGCAAAAAACGCATATTTTTATTATTTTTGCAACGGTATTCGATTGTAAGCGACAACGATTAGATACTACAAATAATGAAATTCTATTAATTTAAAACTAAGAAAGTATGAAAAAAGTATTATTATTAGCCATCTTGGCGAGTGTTACGCTCTCAATTTCTGCAAAAAAGAAATTGGCTATTACTATGACAGGAGAAAACCTGGCGACATTAACACAAGTTACAGACAACCAAGAACCATGCTTGGATCCTTTTGGTGGAGACAATGGTTCCCCTTTATATTTCTCAGTAAGAGAAAATAAAAAATATTATAACATCTATAAAAAGGAGAATCCTTTTTCTGCAGCAATGGCACAGAAAACTAGCGGCAAGAACTTCAATCGCCAGCCAAATTTCAATCCTGTAACTGGCAAGATTGCCTTTAGTTGCCAACAAGACGGAGCTGAAACATCCGACATATACACCATGTTTGACAATAAGGGCAAGGCATTGTCACAAATTACAGAAAGTAGTGATGCATACGAGGAATATCCAAGTTTTAGCAAAGATGGCAACTTGCTAGTATATGCAAGAACCCAACTCAGCTATTACCGCAAGGCTAATTGGTCAACATTCTTCTTCGGCTTTGGTGGTACAACCATTGTCGTAGAAAACAGTGAGATTTGGATGAAAAATCTTAAAACTGGAGAAACAACATTGCTTGGCAATGGATACCAACCATGTTTTTCACCTGACGGCAAACAAATTGCATACGTAAAGTATTCTAGTGATGCAAAGAGTACAAGTATTTGGATTATGAACATTGATGGAAGCGACCAAGTGCAGGTCACTGACGCCAAAAAGGGATTTGCACTCACACCTCGTTGGAGTCCAGACGGCAAACGCCTCATCTTCCAAGCATCCAAAAAAGACAAAAAAGATGCAGACCTTTACGTCATCGACGTAGATGGAAACAACCTTACACAGCTGACTATCAACAAGTCATATGACGGTCAACCATATTGGACGACAGATGGTTATATTTATTTCGTTTCCGACCGAGGCAATGACGCCGGCAACTATCAGATTTGGAGATTTAAATATGAATAATCATCAGAAGAAGATTCTCTCTTTAACGCCAAGGAAAGAGAGAATCTTTTTTTTGAAAAAAATCTATCAAAATTTTCCTTTTTCTTTGCACAATCCAAATATTATTTGTAATTTTGCACCGCTAACGTTGGGGACTTGCAAAAGTCTCAAACTGAGAGCATCTAAGAAAAAAGATATTTACCGGTAAAAAAGATACATTTAAGATAATGAAGATAGAAAACGAAATCATCAGCTCTGTCATCGCGGCGGTGAAGGAGCTTTATGGTCAGGACGTACCTGAAAAGATGGTAGCCCTGCAGAAGACCAAGAGTAATTTCGAAGGTAACCTTACCCTCGTCGTATTCCCATTCCTCAAAATGTCAAAGAAGACTCCTGAGAGAACTGCACTCGAGATTGGTGACTACCTGAAGGAGAACTGCGCTAACGTCATCGCAGACTTCAATGTAGTAAAGGGTTTCCTCAACCTTTCTATTGCTCCTGCCGCTTGGGTAGGACTCTTGAACACCATCAACGCTGACCCTAAGTTCGGCGAGAAGCCTGTTACAGAGAATAGCCCGCTCGTCATGATCGAGTACTCTTCTCCTAACACCAACAAGCCTCTCCACCTCGGTCACGTGCGCAACAACCTCCTCGGCTGGTCTCTGGCTCAGATCATGGAGGCTAACGGCAACAAGGTAATCAAGACAAACATCGTTAACGACCGTGGTATCCACATCTGTAAGTCAATGCTCGCTTGGCTCAAGTGGGGCAATGGTGAAACTCCTGAAACTTCCGGCAAGAAGGGCGACCACCTCATCGGCGACTACTATGTAGCCTTCGACAAGCACTATCGTGAGGAAATCGCAGAGCTCAAGGCTCAGTACATGAAGGAGGGCATGGAAGAAGAAGCTGCCACAGAGAAAGCAAAGGCAGAGGCTCCATTGATCAAGGAGGCTCACGAAATGCTCGTGAAGTGGGAAAACAACGACCCTGAGGTTCGCGCTCTCTGGCAGAAGATGAACAGCTGGGTTTACGCTGGCTTCGATGAAACTTACAAGATGATGGGTGTAAGTTTCGACAAGATATATTATGAGTCAAATACTTACCTCGAGGGTAAGAAGAAGGTAGAGGAAGGATTGGAGAAGGGTCTCTTCTTCCGCAAGGATGACAACTCTGTTTGGGCTGACCTCACCAACGAGGGCCTCGACCAGAAGCTCCTGCTCCGTTCTGACGGTACTTCTGTTTATATGACTCAGGACATCGGTACTGCCGACCTCCGCTTCAAGGACTTCCCTATCGACAAGATGATCTACGTAGTAGGTAACGAGCAGAACTACCACTTCCAGGTGCTCTCTATCCTGCTCGACCGTCTCGGCTTCAAGTGGGGTAAGGACTTGGTTCACTTCTCTTACGGAATGGTAGAGCTGCCTAACGGTAAGATGAAGAGCCGCGAGGGAACCGTAGTAGATGCAGATGACCTGATGGCAGAGATGATCAAGGATGCTCGCCAGACAAGCGATGAGCTTGGCAAGTTCAAGGACATGAGCGAGGAAGAGCGCCAGGAGATTTCACGCATCGTGGGTCTTGGAGCGTTGAAGTACTTCATCCTCAAGGTAGATGCCCGCAAGAACATGCTCTTCAACCCAGAAGAGAGTATCGACTTCAACGGCAATACAGGTCCTTTCATCCAGTACACCTACGCTCGTATCCGCAGCATCATGCGCAAGGCTGCTGCCGAGGGTATCGAGTTTCCTGCAGAGTTGGGCGCAGATGCTCCTATCAACGAGAAGGAGATCGACCTCATCCAGAAGATGAACGACTTCGCTGCAGCCGTAGCCGATGCCGGCAACAACTACAACCCTGGTGGCATTGCCAACTACTGCTACGAGCTGACCAAGGAGTTCAACCAGTTCTATCACGACTACAGCATTCTGAATGCTGAGAGCGAGGCAGAGAAGATTACCCGCCTGGTTCTCGCAGCCAATGTTGCCAAGATTCTGAAAAATGGTATGGCTCTGCTCGGCATCGAGGTTCCTGAAAGAATGTAAAATTTTAGGTAATTAGAAGTTATCAGGAGTATAGCACTCCTGAAAAACTTCTCAAGATATAATTAACCTACAATTTAAAAATTGAATATTGACTATTGACAAATAATGAGCATCCCCAGAGCCAGACTTTGGGGCTTGCTCATTTCTTTTTTATATAGGTCAGTAATACCAATACAGAACTCTCGTATGCGGCTCTGTAAAACACAAATCATCTATCAAATAAAAGAAACGCAAATGAGTAAAATGCCAGTAAATCCTCCTTCATGGAGAAACGATACAGTCTTGCCTTTGCCCAATGAGGTGAAGGCGAACGCCTGGGCTGTGGATGCAGCCTGCTCCGGAAATCCCGGTCCGATGGAATACCAATGCATTGATCTTCAGACTGGTGCACAGGTTTTCCACTATGGTCCTATCCACGGCACCAACAACATCGGCGAGTTCCTCGCCATCGTCCACGCCCTCGCCCTGATGGACCAGAAAGGCATTACCGACAAGGTAATCTACAGCGACAGCGTAAATGCCCAGCTCTGGGTAAACAAGAAACAATGCAAGACCAAACTGGAGCGCACTCCTCAAACCGAGCAGCTCTATCAGGTCATCGCCCGTGCCGAAAACTGGCTCCGCACCCACCCCATCACCGTCCCTATCTTTAAATGGGAAACGAAGAAATGGGGCGAGATTCCAGCCGATTTCGGAAGAAAAGGATAATACTGACGATGCATAAAGCGGTTTGTATCGATTATTGCCTCACTATGGCACAACATTGCCCCTTACCAGGGCAATAAACTGCCATTGCCAGGCACAAAACGATACGTCGGGAGCTGGTAAAACAACCACTCTCTTTTTTACTCTTCACTCTTCACCAAATCGGCTGAAACCCCGATAAACACTGGGGGTGCGAAAGGTGAAGAGTTACGCACTACTCTTCACCACTCTTCACCCCTCTTCACCCCTTCACCTTCGGATTACGCACGGAATTGAAACGGAAGCTCGCCCTGTTTGGTCGGGGGGCTGAAACCATTTTTTTTATGTCCCACAGATTTCACCGATTTTCCGTAAGCGGCTCCGCGTGAAGAGTGGTGAAGAGTGGCGTAAACTCTTCACCCGTGTAAGTTTTTAATCTATAGGCATTTATGCCATTTCTGTGAAGAGTGAAGAGTGTTTTTGAAAGTGGCTTGCTATTTTTATTTCTTTATCACCTTCAGAACCTGGTCGGCAAGGCTTCGCATTCCCTTGATAGTTGGGTGGCCGTTCTTCTTGTCTATGTCATGAAGGACGATGACCGGAACCTGATAGGTCTTGCAGATCTTTTTTACTGACTCATTGATCTCATCCTTCAGCTCTGAGTTCAGAATGAAGTAGATATCTACATTCGGATGGCGCTGACGGAGATTGGAAAGCAACTTCGCCAGGGCAGGACGGAAACAGTAGAGGTCGGCACGCTTCCAGTTGCTGTACT
>OMAV01000060.1_pt1 | contig 31040 bp, 25 predicted proteins | sample 1644751 | NCBI WGS metagenome assembly OMAV01 (sample SAMEA103958141, study PRJEB25191) | human gut metagenome | biome: human-associated habitat [ENVO:00009003]; feature: intestine environment [ENVO:2100002]; material: feces | place: Germany | collected 2013/2015
CATTCAATAAAACAGGGTAAAATAGTATTGCCTGAAAGTCAGGCAATACTATTTGATTTATCGGTCTAAAAATTAGTCCAATTCCATTCCGTGAATCACTTCCCAGTTATCGTTTACTTTCAATACAAGTTCCTGCTTGTTGTTCAATGACTCTGGTTTGTCATCTGGATCTTCTGGATCTGGATCTGGATCAACACCCGGCTGTTCGGGATCTGCTTCATCATTCATTCTGGTACCAATACCATACAAGTGGTTACGTACGAGGCTGTAAATGCTTGAAGATTCACCAGAAAGAGAAGTGCTCCAGTTAATAGATTCACTATTCCAGCATGTAATTGTTTGCTTCAACTGTTCATCAGTTGAACCCAGATTCACTTTCCAGCTTCTGAGTATTGTTCCATCTTCATTTGTCAATTGCAAAGTCAAAGTCTGCTTTTCATCTACATGTGCAAACGGGATAACAAATTCACCACCAAAAGCAGAACCTTTCTGGAAAGTAGGATGACCTTTTCCATCTGAAGAATATGGATTTTTCCAGTTTTCACCCGCATCAATCAAATTATCTTCGTTATCATCCTTAATAGTTGTAAACCATTCATTCAAATCAATAGTGCAAATCTCATAAGGATCACTTCCAGATTTACCATTGGTACCGTTTACTACATATTTTACACTCTCGCCAGTGTTAGAACCATTATTGGCAAGATCAACGCTATTGAAATGACCAAGAACCAATGACTGATTCTGAGCACTTGCAACCAGTTTCAGATATCTAGCATCCGCTATATAAGGAATATCCTTAACGTAGGCAAAAGCACCTGCTACCTGACGGTTCAGTACTATCGGTTTTTTGAAACCTTTTCCTGTTTCAACTTCCAATTCCATCTGTCCGGCAAAGATTTCTTCACCAATCTTATTCGTAGCATCCACTTTAATTGGCAACACCATGTTTTCCTTGAAAGTACCTTCTTTTGCAACACTTGTTACAGCATCTAAAGTATAATCACTGTTATTGCTATAACCTACCGCATAAATCTTATAAGTACCGGCAGCAAGTTTATCTGCATCCGTCAGTTCGATAGTAGTCTGGCGACCGTGACCACCGGTAGTATATGGTGTTGAACCATCTTTATCCCAGTTAGAGATTGTTGTTACATACTTTACATTACCAGCATTATCACAAATCCACAGCTTCACATTTTCAATAGTCTGTTTAGCCTCAGCACTATACAGCGGACGTCCGGCACGGGTAGCCAGTCCATCGCCACCATTTTCTACCTGAAGTGTGATAATCTGAGCACCGTCAGCTACACTCTCTACGCCTGTTCCATCTTGTACATATACGATCTCCTTGGTACAAGAGTTGAATGACAATGACGCTATCAAAGCCATTCCCAATAAGTAGTTTTTCTTCATACTTAAAAATTTAAACTATAAATAATAACATTATCAATAATCGGTCAATCAATCCAGTTCCATACCGTGTAGTAACTCCCAGTTATCATTTACCCGAAGGTAAATCTCGAAGTCGCCCTCACCGCTTCCGCCTTCGTCTACATACACATACTTCAGGATGGTAATCTCGTTACGCCCCATGGTGATGTTTATGTCCTGTGGCTCCAGCGTAGGATAATAAGCAGCTCTGCCCTGACTTCCGGCTGCCGATTTGTCGATAAACATCACACTCAGCGTAGAACCTTCGTACGACGGCGACGGACACATCAGGGTTTCGCTCTTTATTTCACTGCGTATATCCTGCCAGTCGAGCTCGGTATGTATATCGGTCAGGGTGGAATACTGGAAACCATTGTCTACAAAATTGTAGATGTCTTGTATATCTTTGGTGGAGAAGTCGATGTTATCGGGGATTCCCTCCGCCTTGATAAGCAAGTTGCCCTTGGTACGCTCCATGGCAAGCGAATGTTCTTCGTTGCCGTAACGATAGTCGAACGTAGCACTTGCCAGATAGATGTCGTTTGCCGCCGCACCCACAGCTTCCATTTCTGCCGTAGTAGCATCTTCGCCCAGCGGCTCGTCGCTTTTCATGTTCCCCCATACGGTAAGGGTATATTTTCCATACGGCAACGACTCGGGAAGAGTGATAAGCTGAGTCTGATCATCGTTGTCTACCAGCGTATTTTTCTGCTCTGCCACTACCTTTCCTTCGGCATCGTGTACAATGTAGTAGAGCGTGCTCACATAATCGCGGAACGGCAGGTTTTCTGCCTTGCGCTCCATCAGTCCCAGCTTCACGGCATCGTCGATGTTGAAGTAATTCTTGTCTTTTACCGTAAGCGTAACCTGCAGCGGCGGACAGGGAGGAATGGAGTCGCGTATGCAACTGCTCCACAGAAGACACACAGTCACCGGCAATACATACAATATCTTTATTCCTTTACTCATAGTCTTTTCCTCCTGTCAATGCTTGAAATGCCGGTGTAGTAAGGTAAGGAAGGAAATCCGGCTCTGTTTGCATTCGTTCCTTCAACCTGCAGTCGGGCAGCGCATGTTCCAGACGGGCTGCTACCTCGTCCGCCTCTTTCTCCATACGTGCAGCCACCAGCGCACGTACGTATTCTGCCAGCGGAGTGTGGTCTTCGCAGAGATCCATAATGGAAGCCGCATGCTGTGTATCGCCAACACTGAGCGATACAACCGCCGCATTCACGTCTTCGTACCCCCGCATCAGCGTGTACGCCTCTTGCAACTTTCTTTCCTGTGCCTTGAGCAATGCCAGGTTGTAGCGCGCCTGAGGCAATTCGGTATTGGTCTGAAGCAGCTCAATAGCTTTTTCGTTGTTTTCCTTATATACATATACGGCTGCCTTGGTATTCAGCACCTCGGGTGAATATTCTTTCAGCCCGTTGAGCACAGCTTCTGCCTCGTCTGCCTTGTCTTCACGCAGCAGAAGTACCGCCAGATTATTGGCTGCCACCTGCGATTGCGGGAAGTAGTGCAAAATGGTACGGTATACCTCCTTCTTCTCTTCGGGAGTCTTCTTCAGGGTCGATACGCGCAGCAGCTCTTCTTCGTTGAAGGCATCGGGACGCTTGCCGTACATGTCGAGCAGTTCGGCATCGGTAGTGAAACTCTTCAGTGTATATGTATATACGTATTCTACCTTGCGGTCTTTCTGCAAGTAATTGTTTTTGATGTCGTTCCAGCAAGACAGACGGCGGATATAGCGTTCTGCCACATCGTCGTTCTCGGCATTATACTTATCTAATATCTCTCTTACCTTCAGCGAGTCGGGGTGTCCGTCGGCAATCATTGCCTGCAGCACCGGCATCCAGCCTTCGGGACGGGAACCGACACTGAAACGTGAAGCTTGCGACGCACTGATATGAAGCTGGTCTACCAGCCAGTTTTTGGCAGAATTGGCACGGTTGCGCGACAAGGTAGTATTGAAAGCATACGAACCGTCGGCCGATGCCATACCGTAAATGCTTACGCTGTTCAGTGTGGCAAGCGAGTCTGTCACGATTTTCTGCAGCGTAGCAAGCATACGGTTCATCTCGTTGCGGTTATCACCCAGCGAGAGGTTGATGTCGTAACGGTTTATCACGAACTGCAACAAAGCTTCTCCTCTGCCTTCCATAACCTTGGGACGGATAACAAACTCTGGCTCAATCCAGTTCAGTTGAAGCGATTTCTTGGGTTCTATCAGCGTAGGGATATTGTTGATGTAAGCAATATCTACGGTATCGGCAATACCACACTCACCACATCCGTCGGTAGAAAGTACGGCCACAATGCGTCCGCCGTCAATATCGGCAGGCACGGCTACCCGTTCGGAATAGGTTACATCGTACTCCTTGCGGTTGTTTACCTTGCGTGCGACATTTGCCAGTGTATCAACATAGCCGTCGAGAAGTACACGGCGGTTCATTTTCTTACTATAGATAGGAGCATCGAACACCATAGGAGTGTATTCTGCCAGCATAGAGTCTTTCTGCAGCAACTGCGGAACAACAATGAGGCGGGTACGACCTGTAAAGGCCTTTTCCGGAATGTGAATATTCACATCCACACCCACAGTAGACATGCTGTCGGGAGTAAGCGTACGCACCGGTGTTACCGCAACTTTCTTATTCATACCCGATGATGCACAGCCGGCTACTCCAAGCCACAAGCATCCAGCCCAGATTAAATATGTATATCTGAATTTCATATTGCAAACGTTTAAAAGATATAAGAAACCGATACAGCCAATTTTGTAAGCCCCCAATAATTTTTGGTCTTGTCTTCATGGCACTTACTGCAAGGAATGCGGGGACTCTCCTTATACCACAGGCGAGCGTATCCGGCACCAATCAGCGCTTCCAGGTTCCAGTGCGACGACAATATCCAGTTGTACCCATAGGTTACTCCCCCTCCAGCCAAGTAACCGTCGTATCGCTTATCACTGAAACCTCCGTAATATTGTGCTCCATGCAAGTGAATTCCTACAAAATGACCTTCAAAACTCTCGCAGAACCAGTATCTCAATTCTGGTTGCACAAGCCAGAAACGCATTTTTCTGTCATCCTTAAACGTCCAAGGATTGTATGCCAGCTGCCAGTCGGTAGTAAACTTCCGGCTCAGACCAACTTCAATACTGGCATTAGGAGTGGTAGTTCCCCAATAAAGCATATTTGTCTTCAAAGCTACGTTTTGAGCATTTCCGTTTCCTCCGAAACACAGAAAGGCACATAGAAAGAATAATTTTCTATATTTCCGTATCATCTACACTATCATTTTATTTTTTTGCAAAGGTAAACAGCAACGGAAATACAAAAATTACAAATTCACGTCAAATAATTACAATTTACAATCACCCTATAATTCTAGTCAACCTATACAGTTTTTCCAATTGCTTCTTTTCGTATTTTATTAGGAGTCTTTCCAAAATATTTTTTACAGAATGTAACCAGATACGAAGTTGAAGAGAACTTATATTTTTCGGCAATCTCACTAAATGACAAATTACTCAAAGCAACATCGCGCTTCACAAACTCCTGTTTACGTAATAAGAGCCAGTTTTTGGCTGTTTCATTGAAAGTTTCCTTAAAGCGCCGATTAAACGTACTCTGACTCATATTTGCCTGTAAAGCAAAATCCTTGACATCAAATATCTTGCGGCTATTCATTAATACAAAATCCTTAAATTCTAAATTTTGGCCCAAAACGGGATAGAAAAACAAAGCCAGTTCTTCTTTTGTATATCCGGCACGCAAATACAAGAAAAGTTCATCACGCTTTATCTGATGATAGTGTATGCACCCCAATCCCTCTTTTAAACAATCTACTAGTAAAGAAAAGAAACTTTGCAGGCGCATATCCAATTTCAAGCAATATGGACTTTGATAAGTGCTTTCAGATATAAAACGCGACAACTGTTGAATGGAAAAACGCGAGCACAACTTCAAATCGTTTGCAAACGAACATAATAATAAGATAGTAGCTTTCCGAGCAAAGGTCGTTATTTGTTTATTTCTTGGAAGTAAAAACATATACTCCAATTGAGGAGTAAAATATTTATCTATTTCATATCTTATCTCAATATCTCCTTGTAACAAAATAACCAAAAAAGTTGTATTAAGAAACCGACGTTCCACAGTATGCCCTTCGGGAATCTCCATCAACGTAAAAACTTTATTGAATTCTTCCGCATAATTAGTACACGAAATATGTTCATTTTTATACAAGAGTGTCATGCCTTTTCACTAATTAGGTTAATACTTACTCCTCAAAAAGCTTCTTTGACTTGTTAAGAACTTTACATATCCATTTATAAAAGCACAACAAATATAATTATTCTCAATATAAAAAACACAAAAAAAAAAAGTTTTTTTCCTAATTAAACTAATCTTTCTCTAATGAAAATATGCTAAAATCAATAAGTAAAAACAGGCTAAATAGCCAAAACTTATCAACAAAAAATCCGGAAATTTGTACAATATCCTTTTGCTTTTGTACAAATTTCCGGAAAGGTTCCCCGATAAAAAAATCTCAATTATTTGTTTTTCTGCTTTTCACGGTATTCGGTAGGAGTCATGCCAAAGCGTTGCTTGAAGCACTTGCTGAAGTAACGCGGATCGTTGATTCCCACCATATACGAAATCTGTGTCATGTTAAACTCTCCAGTCTCGATAAGCTGGGCAGCACGTTTCACACGCATTTCCTTGATAAATTCTATCGGAGCAAGTCCGGTCAATGATTTCAGCTTCTTGAAGAAGACTGAACGGCTCACAGCCATTTCATGCACCAGATCGTCTACAACAAGTTCTCCATTGTCGATATTCCGTTCCATAAAGTTTGTCAGCTGCTCCAGGAAACGACGGTCCTGCTGCGACATAACATCTACCTCTTCTTCCTCATTTTCCACTTTCGGAGGATTGATATCCATCAGGTGGTCGCAATAGAACTGACGCAACTTCTGACGGCGTGCCAGCAGGTTATCAACACGTGCTTCGAGGTAAGTGGCACTGAACGGTTTGGTGATATAACTGTCGGCCCCCAGTTCCAGACTCTGCAATTTGGTGTCCATATCGGTCTTTGCAGTAAGCAATACGATTGGAATATGGCTGGTAGTCAGTTCCTCCCTCAGTTCCTTCACCAGAGTTATTCCGTCCTTCTCGGGCATCATAATATCGCTGATTATGATATCGGGCACATACTTAATGGCTTTCTCCAGTCCTTCCACTCCGTTGGCAGCTTCTATAATACGGAAACGCTGGCTGAAAATGCTCCGCAAGAAGAAGCGCAACTCCAGATTGTCTTCTATGAGCAGCATTGTCTTTGTTTCAGAAACCGATGCCTTGTCAGCCTCATCAGCAGCAGGAACAGCTTCCGGCTTATCCTCCGGTACAGCTACGGCAGGAGTTTCGACATCCACAGGTAAGGAATGCTTGGATGCTTCACCGATTATTTCCACGTTATCCGACAAGACAAATTCGGCATTCTCACCGTAATGGTCTTTTCCCTTCAGGAAGTCTACGCTAAAGCAACTGCCTTCTCCTTCCTTACTGTCTACATGTATGCTGGCATGGTGCATTTCCACCAGTTCTTTCACAAGCGAAAGTCCGATGCCAGAACTGTTCGGATTGAACAGGTTCTTATCGAGCAGGGTTTCAAAACGTACAAACAGTGAAGCCTTCTTATTTTCAGAAATACCTATACCCTGATCCTGCACTCCTACGGTAACCGTATCTTCATTTTCATGAATAAATACGGTAATGGTTTTTCCGGGCTGCGTATACTTGAATGCATTCGACAGCAAATTGAAGACTATTTTCTCTACCTTGTCAGCGTCTACCCACAACTTGAGCTTAGGCTGTTCGGTTTCGAAAATAAAATCAATCTTGTTCGACTCGGCTATGGATTCAAAATTCTCCATAATCTTATGTACAAACGCGACGATATCAATCTGTTCGATGCACAGTTTCATCTTGTGATTCTGTATCTTACGGAAATCCAGAATCTGATTGACAAGCCTCAGCATCCGATGTGTATTACGTTCTACCACCTGCAACTGTTCGCGTACGTCCTTACTTAAATCCGAACGTTTCAAGATATATTCCAGCGGTCCCTCTATCAAGGTAAGCGGTGTACGGAGTTCATGAGAGATATTGGTAAAGAAGCGGAGCTTCATGTCCGTTACCTGCTGTTCGACAGACACCTCATGTTTCAACCGGTAAATAACGAAAAGTGTATAGGCTCCAACCAGCAGAATCAGCATAAAGCCTAATGTGTAAATCACATAGGCATAAGGAGTCTCCCAAAACGAAGGCTTGACGGTTATCCGCAAGGCACGTTCGTTCTCCACCCAGATACCGGCTCCGTTGGTCGACTTCACACGAAAGACATAATTACCTTTCGGCAGGTTTGTATAAGTAGCCGTACGCTGTTTACCCACATAATTCCACTCCTTATCGAACCCGTCGAGCATATAGGCATACTTTACATTTTCCGGGAAACTCATATCCAGAGCGGCAAAAGAAAGCGTTACGGTGTTTTCCTTATGCGACAAATACAAATGCGACAAACTGTTCAAAGACTCAGGCAATACAGATTCCGGTCTGGGAACAACATCTTTATTGGCTATCTTCAAGCCCGACAATACAATGCCAGGCACATAGGAGTTTTTCCGTATCAGTTCGGGAGTAAAGCACAATAGTCCTCTGTTTGTTCCGAACAGCAAACGTCCGTCTTCGGCACGTATTGCCGTACTTTCTTCAAACGAAAGCTCCTCTCCTATCTCCTGCTTCAGATAATTATCGAAATGATGGTTGACAATATCCATCTTGCTCAAACCGCTTTCCGAACCAATCCATATATCTCCTTTCGTATCTTCGGCAAGTGAAGAAAGTACATCGGTAGGAAGTCCGTCTTTTGCCGAATACGAAGTAAACAGGGCGTTACCTTTTTTATCAAGGCTCTTAAGCTCGTTCAGTCCTCCACCGAAAGTAGCAAAAAACAGACGTCCGTCGTGTGTAAGCAAGATATCGTATATATCGTTGCAGCTCAACACTTCACGCTTATTAGGCATGCACACGAACAAATGAAAATCAATCGTATCGGGACGTTCGAACTTTTCACTGAAAGCCAGCAGTCCATTGGAAGTAGCTACCCACAGCATACCTTTTTTGTCGAGCAACATACGACGTGCCTTATAGCAACGTTCCATTGGATACGATTTCAGATTATTGCGCGAGTTTATAAAACGGACACTTCCATCACTCTCCTTTTCGATGTAATCGATACCTCCACCGAAAGTAACAACCCAGATACGACCGTAACTGTCTTCACACAAGTCGTACACATTGTTATGGCTCAGACTATAGATATCGTTGGCATCGTAAGTATAATGAAGCATCTTATATCCGCTTCCCTGCGGTATCAGCTGAACGATTCCGTTTCCTTTCGTAGCAATCCAGATATTTTTTTTCGAATCCTCTATTATCTTATAGGCAGATCCTCTGAAAGGAGTGCCAGTAAGTGATATGCGTCCGTCGACTGTAAGATAACCCTGCAACTGGAAGTCAAGAGAATACACAGAAACTTTACTATTACGTGTACCTATCCACAACTGCTTACGGGAATCCTGACAAAGCGAACGTACCTGATTGGCATTGGTATCGTACTTACAGTTCTGCGGCTTAATCAACTGGAATTCGTTTTTGAAGAATGTAACCTTATCCAGTCCTTTGGAGTGAGTGCCCAGCCATAAATTGCCCTGATGGTCGAGCATCATAGCATGAAGTTTGTTTGAGAAGCGCCATGCATCTGTTCCCACTTCATTATAGAAAGGCTTCAGCTCATTATTTTCTCTGTCGAACCAAGACAGTCCTCCTCCTACCGGATGTACCCACAGATTGCCTTGCTTATCCTCGCAGACAGCAAACTTTGGAGCATCACCCGGTTCTTTTTCAACCGGAACCTGTTCCACCTTGAACACCTCCGTCGACGGATTAAAATGACAGACCGTACCAATCTTGTTTACTTCGAACCAGACCTCATTATGACTGTCGACATATATTGACCGTATCGGATGCTGAGAAAAATCAAATTCATTTTTCAGACCGTAATACTTCAGTGATTCGAGCGCTGCATCTCCCACAACAAAGCCCGACCGGCGGGTAGCCATAATGACCTTTCCTCCAGACAATTCCCGTATGCTTATCACATCGTCCTGCAAGCCCAGGTCTTTCAATTCGAATGTTTCATCCTTCAGCGAGTATTTCCATACCCGTCCTTTATTAGAGGTAAAATACACGTGTCCGTTAACGAATGCAGCCGAAAAAAAAGACTGGTTAGGCCGTCCGGATTCAGGATGCGTATTTACAAAAAAAGGAGTCTGCTTTCCATTATTACCTTCGATGCAAAGCAATCCATCTTTTGTAAGCAGCCACTCTCTGTTTTTCTTATCTAAAAAAACAGTCTTGATAGCAGTACCTTTTTCTTTTGAAGCAGTAGACAAATAAACTTTCGAAACAAGTGTTCCGGTTTTCCTGTCAGGCACGACTCTGATACCTCCGTTTTTATCAGTAAGCAGCCATACGGTCCCATTATCCAACGGCAAGATAGAAGTTATAACCAAGTCTTTTTCAGCCCCATTTGCTGCAACTTCGGTAAATGCTTCCATCCGCTTATCGAAACGGAATGCCTTCCCATCGTAAGTAATGCACCATACATCTCCATACTTGTCGACCTGCAAATGGTCTACACGATTGGAACTCCATCGCATATCGTTTTCCTTACGGGCCTTATAAACCTTAAAGTCGTAGCCATTGAAGCGATTGATTCCATCCCACGTTGCAAACCATATCATACCGTCGTGATCCTGTACCATATCCATTACCGAATTCTCGGACAGACCATTCTCCTGAGAATAATGAGTAAACGTACAGTTCATTTGTGCCTGAGCTAAAGCACTGACGAACAAAAGCAAAAGGATATAAAAAAATTTTCTCATACTAAATTTCTGCTATTCGGACAAAAATAGGAAAAATTAAATGATTCCGCAAACATGAAAATCGGAGGGAATCTAAAATTGTTTAAAATATTTCCCTTACAGAGATTCACTAGCAACCCAACCGATACGAACAAAAAACGGAGTATCCGCCATTATGCGAATCTCCGTTTTCGAATATTATTTAAAACCGGCGATGAGGAGGACCACCAAATCCTCCATGACGTCCGCCAGGTCCGGGAGGCGCAAAGCCAGGACCTCCCTTACCAGCTCCCTTACCGCCGAACAGGTTCAGACGATAGATGAAGTGTACCATGCAATAGCTATAAATAGCATTATACTCAGTATCCTGACGCATAGCAGCCGTAATCACACGACTGATATTGCTCTGGTTTCTCAATATATCATAGAACTGAATACTTACGGTAGCAGCATTTCCCTTCAAAAAGTCCTGAGAAATCTGAGCGTTCCAGATCAGTTCATCGGTATTCATACTCGACTCGGCATATCCTCTACGGGAGTTCTGCGACAAATCTGTAGAAATGGACATATTCCACGGCAAACGCACGTTGGTGCTAGCTCCATAAGCAAACTGGTAAGTATCCAGATTGTTGCTTTCCTGATAACTGTTTCTCGAATGGGTATAATCGAGTGAACCATTCAGTGAGAATTCCCACCAGTCATTACGGTACGTACCTCTTAAACGTTCACCCAACGACAAGCGTTTGGTAATATTCTTGTCTGTATCAGAAACAAGATCCTTCTCGCTTATATAGCTCACCATATTCTGGTAATTTGCTCTGGTAAACGTATTGATGGTATATTTCTTGTTTCTCAAGGCAATGTTAGTTCCCACCATTCCGGTCAGGTTCCAGTTTCCGTTAATATTTTCAGGAGTAGTAACATATCCACCGGTTTCCGGATCGTAGACTTTGCGGTCGCTTATATTATTCAAGATATTCTGGTAACGGAAAAATGAAAACATTCCCCGTTGTTTTTCCGTATTAAAGAAATTATATTCGGCACGCAATTCATTTGTAAATGTCGGCTTCAGTCCCGGATTACCGTTCTGAATATTAAGCGGGTCTGTATTATCGGAGATAGGCAGCAAATCTACCATGTTCGGCTGAGAAGCCTGTCCGCGATAACGCAAGCGCAACTGACTGGTTTTTGAGAAATTATATCGGAAATCGAATGTCGGAGTAAAATTAAATACATTTCTGACAGTCGTTGTATCCAGATCACCTTTCTTATAAGAAAGATCCGACTTCTGAGGCTGGAAGCTGACTCCCGCATTCAAGCGCATCTTCTCACGTATCCAGCGGAAAGTAACATCCATCTGGTGATTATAATAATTATAGGCTGCACTCTTGCTCAAGTCGTTGTTGAGCACTCCCGGATTACTTTCATTCACTCCGTCACCAATCGTCCAGTTGTCACCCATATCGAATGTAGAATTATCTGTGGTAGAGTGTTTATACTGGAAATTGTAGCTGAACTGCAAAAATCCCCCGGTAAAAATCGGCTCACTGTACGTCAGACGCGCACTATAATCGTAGCTCTTTGTAGGAGTTGTAATATAGCGGTTCAATATTTCCATACGTTCTTCCGGAGTTTTCTGGAAATACTCTGTTTCCGATGTAGAAAACTGTTCACTGCTGCTATTGGTGTAATTATATTTTCCACGGAATGTAATATTCCGGCCAAGCTTGCCTAATCTCCGGTTCACGAGTACCGAACCTCCTACAGTCAGGTCATCACCTTTTTTCAGTGTATTCTTCAGCACCGTATTGATAATATCTTCTTCGGAAACCAGCGAAGTCAAATCGTCCGTACCGAAAAGTTCATCAGTTGTATATCCAGGATCCTGACTGAATGTATAAGAGTTCTGTCCGTTGGTATTGTCGGTCTTACCATAGCTGAAACGAGGACGGAATACAAAAGTAGTCATAGTATCCGGTTTCCACTCGATAAAGGCATCTGCCACCAGCTTGGTAGTTTTATTGCGAGAATGGTCTAACGCGTTTTTAAAAGAACTGCTTTCCGATGATACAAAAGTTTCGGATGCCTGTTTACTGACGATATCAGCATCCTTATAATTAAAGTTGACACTTCCTTCAGTCTTCAACTTTTCTGTTTCAGTAGCAAAGTTCACACCAGCCATTTTCACAGCAGTCAGACCGTTTCCTCCCTTACGGAATCCTCCACCTCCACCGGGAAAAGCATTGTCATTTACGTTATTGACCGAACCGATGGCAGTCAGCTGGTTCTTGTTGCGGAAATGATTGATCATCACCTTTCCGCTATAACGGTCTTTCGTACCGGCAGCCAGATCGGTATTACCAATCCATCCCTGATTCATTCCGGGCTTCACACTCAGGTCGAGCACGGTTTCCTCTTCTCCATCGTCCACACCAGTCATTCGTGCCATATCCGACTGTTTTTCATAGGCACGTATCTTATCGATGATATTAACCGGCAGGTTCTTCATGGCGATATTAGGATCATCGGCAAAAAACTCCTTGCCGTCGATCATAATTTTCTTTATTTCCTTTCCGTTGATCGTAATCTTACCGTCATCGTCAATTTCTGCTCCCGGCAATTTCTTAACCAGTTCTTCCAGTGCAGAACCCTCCGGAACACGATATGCAGAGCTATTATATACCAATGTATCTTCAGCAGCAGTAACCTCTGGTGCCTGAGCTACAATGACAGCTCCTTCAAGCATAATTGCATCCGAGTGCAGGGAGATTGTTCCCAGATTAAGACGTGGTTTAGAACTCGTTAATGTAATAGGCTGAAAAGACGGCGAATATCCGACAAAGGAAACCTTCAACAGATATTTACCCGGACGAGCTGACAACGAAAAGCGTCCGTCCAAATCAGTCACATTACCAGCTACCATCGAACTATCTTTCAACGCAAGAATCTGTACCGTAGCCTGCATCACCGGGGAGTTATCATCTCCATCGACAACTGTACCCGAAACTAAACCTTTGCTACCTCTGCTTTGTCCAAAAGCGTATATCCCACAGGATAACAGTAGCAGCCCCATAACCCAGTTTTTCATTATTCCGATCTAATCAAATGTTTTAACGCTGGTTTGACATCAAAACATTTTAAAGGTTTAATATTGCAACCTTTTTTAAAACTTATTTTTTTCTGAACGTTTTTTCTATACGATGCTTCTGATACAAAAACTCCCAACAAATCACACAGATAATCAGATAAACTATTCCGACAGAATTGTCGGCCACCTGCAAATCCTGGTTTACAGCTCCCTTTATCAGCATCACGATGTAATACACTCCCCAGATATATAAGGCATATTTCATGGCTTTACTGCGCAGACATGCCGTCTCTTCGGCCTCATCCTTTACTTTAGAGAGAAAAATCATGAACAGCGACAGCCAGACAACCAACTTAATCCCCAATTTTACATAAATCAGATTCCCGTCGTGTACCTGACCAAACATATACATTAACAAAGGCACAAAAACAGATAAAATAAGTAATGCGTATCCTGCTATTCTACAGGCAACCGGTAATATTCCTTTCATAAATCAATTTATTGGTAAATTCAGCACAAAAATAATTAATTGTCAACGTACACACATGTACTTTTTACTTTTTTTCTATTTTTGCAGGAAAAACAATAGATTTATGAGTAAACAAGAAGTTGTAATCTGCCATAACCTGGAAGAAAACCTGCAAAAGGCAGTCACCAGCAAAACATACGATAAATTATTTATTCTGACCGACGAGCATACGCGCACGTATTGCCTTCCGATTATCGAAAAATATCCGTTTCTTGCACAGGCAGAACATATTTGCATCGGAGTGGAAGATATTCATAAGAATCTGGAAACTCTTGCCTACGTATGGAGCCAGCTTAGCAACAAGGGAGGTACACGCCACTCACTGATGATCAACCTGGGCGGAGGTATGATAACCGACCTGGGTGGTTTTGCTGCTGCTACTTTCAAACGAGGTATCGACATGGTTAACATTCCTACTACATTACTGGCCATGGTAGATGCTTCTGTAGGAGGAAAGACAGGCATCAACTTCAATGGGCTGAAAAATGAAATTGGAGTGTTCGCACCAGCCAATTATGTTCTGATAGACTGTGAATTTCTTAAATCACTCGATTATCCCAATATCTTGTCGGGATATGCGGAAATGCTGAAGCACGGACTTATCAGCAACACGGAGCACTGGAGCGAGCTTATCAAATTCGATATGGAGCACGTAGACTACAAGCATCTGCAACAACTTGTCGCTACTTCCATCGAGGTAAAAGAAAAAGTGGTAGAACAGGATCCTTTCGAGAAAAATATCCGCAAGGCCTTAAACTTCGGACATACCGTAGGTCATGCATTCGAAAGTTTTGCTCTGGAAACAGGACATCCTGTATTGCATGGATATGCCGTAGCATGGGGAATGGTGTGCGAACTATATTATTCACATCTCAAGGTTGGTTTCCCAAAAGACAAGTTACGCCCTACCATACAGTTCATCAAGGAGCATTACGGGAAACTGGCATTCAGCTGTAAGGATTATGACCGTCTGTACGAGTTTATGAAACATGATAAGAAAAATTCCTCACTGGGCAATGTCAACTTTACCCTACTCGGTGAAATAGGTGATATCCATATCAACCAAAGTGCCACTCAAGATGAGGTATATGATATGTTCGACTTCTATTGCGAAACAATGGGCTAAAAGGCATTATTAAAGATATTACAGCGACAGCTTATTCTAAAAAAGCAGAAAAAAGCATATGAAATAATTTGCTAATTTAAAATAAAGCCTTACCTTTGCATCCGCAATTCGGGGTGTAGCTCAGCCCGGTTAGAGTACGCGTCTGGGGGGCGTGTGGTCGCAAGTTCGAATCTTGTCACCCCGACTGAGCAAAAGCATTGATAATCAGATGATTATCGATGCTTTTTGTTTTTATATAGTTTACGCTTATATGTCCTAAAGCATAACATATAGTAATTGTTGTGTAAACCGCTGTGTAAACCGTAAAATTATGAGCGTAACAATTTCAGTCATTTGCTTCAAAAGCAAAACACTCGCTAATGGCGAACACCCATTAATGTTAAGAATTACACAGGACAGAAAAAGAGTAATGAAAAGTTTAGGAATATCTATTAATCCTAAACATTGGGATTTTATAAAAGGAGAGCCAAAACCCAAATGTCCCAATAGAGAATTAATACAAAGCATTATTCTAAAAGTAAAATCAGAATATCAAACTAAAATCATAGAAAAAATTTCAAAAGAAGAAGAATTTACAGCTACTTCATTACTTTCTGAAAATAAATCAAATATAAAAGCTCAGACAGTTGAAGAGTTTTATCTATTGCTTATTGGAGATTTAAAACAGAAAGGTAGAATTGGTAATAGCTATGCTTACCTAAACTCATACAACACCCTGCGTAATTTCAATAAAGGCAAAAAGTTGAATTATACTTTCAGCCACATAGATGTTCCTTTCTGTAAGAAATTTGAGGACTGGATGCGAAGCAAGGGAAATAAAGACACAACTTTAAGCTATCAATTCCGTACTTTGAGAGCTGCATATAACAAAGCGATAGAAGCTAAAATTGTAGCACGTGAAAAGAACCCGTTCATTGAATACAAGCTAAGCCACTTCAATACTAAAACTATTAAAAGAGCCTTATCCAAGAATGATATTCTGAAAATTATAAATGCAGATTGTACAAATCACAGTAAACTTAGACAACTTACCCATGATTTGTTTTCATTCTCATATTTATGCGGAGGAATCTCGTTTGTGGATATTGCTAACTTAACGCGTCAAAACATTGTTGAGGACAGACTGATTTACCAAAGACAAAAAACACATGGCAATATCAATCTCCTATTATCAAAAGAAGCCTCAACAATAATTGCAAAATATTCCACTTACCAACAGGAAGCAGAATATCTATTTCCCATTCTACATTGCAAACGCCATATAACACCCATGCAAAAAAGTAACAGAGTACATAAAATCTGCCATCAAGTAAATACTGAATTGAGAGCCTTTGCTAAAGAACTAGGGATAACGGCAGAAGTAACCACATACGTTGCTCGACATTCATTCGCTACCATATTAAAGAAATCTGGAGTAAACATTGGAATCATATCACAGGCTTTAGGACACCAAGATATAAAAACTACCCAGATATATCTAAGTAAATTTGATAATGAACAAGTAGATGATGCAATGAAGAATCTATTATAAAATGATTATCCCACTTGCAGTTATTGTGAGTGGGATTTTCTTTTTTAATTTTGTAAGCGAACTAAAATATATTAGCATGAAAATACATCAATATACTTCTATAGATAGTTTAGCTCTAATTCTTAAAAATAAAACGATTAGATTTAAACGACTAGATAAAATGGATGACATTGAAGAAGCCGCATTAAGTAATGCAGGAATCCATTTAGGAGGTTTTATGTTTGTTTCTTGTTGGACTTATAATGAGAATGAAAGCATTCCATTATGGAGAATGTACACACCAACAACTAAAGGTGTCAGAATTTCATTAGACAAGGATATGTTTAAAAAGCATATCGTTACTAAAGAAGAATTAGAAAAATATCATATACAGACTAATGAGCAAAATATCTCATCAATCATTCCTCTAACAAAAATGTTTACCACTCAATATACTATACTTAATACATTTTGGAATGAAAACTTTTTTTACCAGAAAATTGAATATACAGATGATTTAAATCAAATATACAATTCACTAATACAAAATAATTCCAGTAGCGTTTCTTTAAATTTTGAAAACGTTGGTAGATTCAAGCATAAACATTGGAAGTTCCAAGATGAATGCAGATTTAGGCTTATTATATTACCAAATGATAACATAAATATTGGAGACAAAAAATATGCAACTTATATTCTTTCGTGTGTAAAAGAAGAACGATTTCCCATAATAGATTCATTCTTTATCGACCTAAAGGATAACGTGTTTGATAACTTAACAATTACATTAAGCCCTTATGCTACAGAAGCTGATAAATTGATAGTAAATGCCCTATGTAAAGAATATGCTCCTAATGCACATATTATTGATAGTTCTCTAAAGGGAAAAGTAAGACTTTAAAACCATGCTTGAAGTTACATTTGACATTCCAACGATAAAGAAGTTATATCCAGAACTAAATAGATGTTTTGGGTTCACTTATGACGACATATCCAATGAACTGACTCAAGTCTATACCAAGAAAGCATTCAATTTGACACCAGAAGAAAAAGAACTTGCCAACCAGTGTAAATCTGAAAATGGTTTGGGAGTGGACGCAATAAAATTTGCATTAGCTACCAATGAGAATATAATAGTAACCGTTACAGAAAATTTTAATCCTGCAACAATCATGGAATCGTATGTTACGGAACTTCATAATGAAAATTTGGTTTCATGTGCATTGATATTCATGGCTGCACTTTTATACAGGAACAGAATAACGGAAACTCCTATATCAGAGGGAGAATATGATGTTATGCAATACCAACAATATATCCATGAAGTCAGACCAGATATGTTAAAACTCTACATTGCACTCAATCAGCCCAAGCAGAAAAACGGAAAAGACTTTATTACCGATATAAAGATTTCAGCAGGTGGTAATTCCCCAATACTTATCAATAACAAAGATAGTTGGTTTGAAAACTTTCTGAATAAATACCTGCATCAATATTTAGGAGTAAGTAATCTGGAGGAAGCTCAAAAGGAATTGGATATTATCTACGGAAACAAAAAAGTAGGCAGTAAAATGATTGACCCCACTCAATCACTCTATATATGGGGAACATATCAATTGCTACAAAACACCCATTTAAAATCCACCAAAGAAAGAGTTCCAACTAGACCGCAAACCAATTTAATAGAATCTTATCTGAAAGCCATTGAATTGATAAAGACTGATGATGTTACGACTGATGCCAACAATATAAGAAGCAGATTAAATTCATTCCTCAAAAAATATGATACGGTAGAAGCCCTATTAGATTACAAAACATTCAAATCATCACCTTATAATATAGGTGGAACAAAACTTTGGTAAATTAAACTCTCCATACTTAAAGGCAGTTCTTACAAACGGTAAAGAATTGCCTTTTTCTTTGTCCTATTTTTTACCATTTCTCCCAATTCTAATTTTCTACTTTTGCATCGCTTTTAAAAAGGAATGATGCTAAATCTAAAGGTAGAAGATTGGTAAAAAACTCACTAAAACACACTGATATTCTTTACCAATTGACCATATAAGAACATCATATCTTTGCTACGTAATCAGAAATAAAACGGTGCGCACCTTTTAATGATGATTATCTGCCAGTTCCCTCAGAATGGGAACAACGATTATTAATTTATTAAATAACAAAATTATGCAGTTTAATATTACAGGAACATCTGTTCCACAAGTAGAGAAATACGACAACCAAGGTGCGCACAATGCCATCAAGTCAATGATGCAGAGAAAAGAAACTCTAAGCATTAGATTATATACCGACAAGGAAAACTATCCTTGCATTTGGGTAGAATCTTATAATGTTGCAGGTTTCAAATACTATGTCAATCCAGCTTCTTTCAAATGGATATACACTTATCTGACAACTGGAGAAAGTGAAGATGGAGGAATAAAGCCAACTGAACTGAATCCATATAAAGCTGACGAAGATAACAACTTCCAGTTATCCATATTGAAACAGCTCATTGAATCTGGAAAACGTGTGCAGTTCGTACCGTTGTTTCGTGAGGTCAATAATTATATCAGTGCAACCAGCGCATTTCTTCGTGGCAAGATATTCTTCCGAGTGGAACGCACGGATGAACTTCTGAACTACCTGCGTGAAAAAGAAGCTATAATCTGATAATTATTAACCTAAAGAGTGGGAGCTAAAAACTCCCCTCTTTTAAAACGAAAACAAGATGAATACTACATATATCAATATAGAAAAGAAGAACGGAAAAACTCAATATCTGACAGAAGTCTTACCAGAAATTCCAACCAATACCATACTCTATAAAAAACTGACAGGACTGGGAGCAACTTATGGCGAACTGAAAGCTGATAGAGATTCTATTATCTTAGAACCGAATGTACCAGTAATCAAAGGTAAATGCAAAGACCCGAAACACGCAAAGGACAATCTTATGGGAGTTTACGAGAATGTAACGGTAGATTCCATTGTAAAATACCTGCAAGCCAGTAAGGAAAAACATATAAAGCTATTATCCACTCCAGAAAGTTTTTCCAAGATAAAAGCTGCATTTGAAGAAATTGACAGGGACATTTATTCCACTTGCTACCTTTTGTTTGACGAATGTCACAAGATAGTGAAAGATGTAGACTACAGAGAAAACATAACATTACCTTTCGATGATTTCTTTATGTTCGAAAACAAAGGGCTTGTGTCTGCTACTCCGCTGGTTTTTACCGACCCCAGATTTTTTAAGCAGAAATTTCAGATAATGGAGATTCTACCAAATTTCGAATATGCCCAGCCATTAAACCTATACCATACTAATAATGTGCTACAGGAATTAAAGAAACGAATCGGCAATATAGAAAAACCGATATTTCTCTTTATCAACTCTACGGAAACTATTTATTCAATTATGGATAAACTGGATATTCTGGAACAATCTACAGTGTTCTGTGCATACAACAGTGTAAAGAATCTCAAGGATAAGAAGTTTAGTCAAGCCTATTCAGATTGGGATGCTGCTAAGATAAACAAATACAATTTTCTGACAAGCAGATTCTTTAATGCTCTGGATATTGAACTGGATTTCCAGCCAGAAGTTTTTATTGTAACCGATGTTACTATGGCTACCCAAAGCATAACAGACCCGTTTACCGATACCATACAGATTATTGGAAGATTCAGAAATGGAATAGCCTCAGCAAGCCATATAACGAATACGGACTATAAATTTCAAGTAAGGTCAAAAAAACAGTTACAGTTTAGAATCAATGTGTTTGAAGAAAATTATAAAATGCTCAAGGCATACTATGACAATGCAACCAGTGATGAATTAAGGGATGCAGTCAAAGCTATACTTAATAATCATCCGCTCACCCCTTTATTAAACATAGATGGAACAAAGAACTGGTTTAAGATAGACAATTATCTGGCAGAAAATCTGGTACAGGGATATTACAACTGTTTTGATAAATTGATAGAGCACTACAAGCAATGCAAATCCTTTAAATTGAATTATGAATCAACCGCCTACAAATTGAGTGACACCGAAAGGCTTAAACGAGAAAACAAATCACTAAGCATTAAAGCTAAGCGTAGGGAAATTGTGGAACAACTGGAAATTCTGAAAGGGGATGAAACCAGCATAGCGATGGAACATAAAAGAGAACTTATCCGAACTGACGCTTTTATAGTTCAGGCTTATGATGAGTTAGGTAAGACAAAAATTGAGGAACTGAAATACTCCCAGTCCCAAATAAGAGAAGCCATAATACTTAAAAAGTACAATGAGAATCGGACAGGTACAGAGTTCATTGAAATGGTGAAAAACAAGTTTAAGACAGGACAATCCTATGAATTATCTCAGATTAATAAAATCAGGGATGAAATATACAGCTTATTGAATATGCCACCTATAAAGAAGAAACCAAAGGATTTTCTAAGTGATTTTTTTGAGCTAAGAGATTATTGGAAGAACAGACAAAGAGCATTATTTCTGGAATATGAAAAAGTTTAGTCAGATACAACATTTTATCATAAAACCTCTTATTATAACCCCTTTTCTAAAAATGTTGTACTTACCCGAAATGAAAGTCCAGATTCAATTTATCTGGATTTTCTTCTAAACTACAATACAGGCATACCAATAGTTTAAATTCAGAATATCCTCAAATTTGAATTTCCAATGTGTGACCCTAAGATTAGTTCCCCACCTATAAAGTAACTACCTTTATACTACCTCCAGTAGATAATTCCACTACCAAGATTCCCCATTTACAAACTATTCAATATTTCTAAAATGCAGGAATTTACTTATGAGCAAATCAGAGAAAAAGCATTAAGACAAGGAGTAAAAGACAACAGAGTTCATATAGGATTATGGGCTAATATTAATAACTATCTAAAAACAAGGAGAAAGAAAAATGGAAAGGTTACTACCTATTATATCTCATTACAGAAACTGGCTTACTGAAAAGATAAGATTTAAAGTACAGAGATTGATTGTGTCTAATTTATTGGGTGTGCTTATTCCCTTTTTACCGTGTGCTTAATCACCCCCTCTCTACATTCCTACTACTACACTCCTATTAGAGCATGCAATCCTCTTACGAGCATTGCAATGGTAATTTGGATATTGGGGATTTATAAAAAACAATGATATGTGGATTTACAACAAGCATATATATGACAAGCTAAGCGAACTAAGTTGAATTCAGCACAGATTAAGTTCTTCTAAAATGAGATTTCTATTAAAGACCAACCAAATCATTCTTATTAACCATATTGAGCGATTGCCTTATGACGAAACTACCATTCAAAGAATACACCGTAATGAATAATACTCTTATTCAGAAACTTGGTTGTGCAGATGTTTACAGAACCTATGTGTTACTATTAATAGCAGATAAAAGCACACTGACAACTGATACTACCATAGAGGAGCTTGCATCATTTGTTGGTGAATCAAAATTCAACTATAAAGGTAACAGGAAAACCAAATCATTCAATGACAAGTTAAGAGATACAGGAGAAGTTACCATACAAGAAAAGAACAGTGGCAGAAAGGACAGAACTTGGACTGATTATATCTTTTCTCCAGTTACTTATGGAAATTACAGAAGAATCAGCAGGGAGTTTTACGATTCATATAATGATACATTGGATTTGAAACTTAGAGGATTCATTCTTAAACTGTTCAGTGCAGCAGAACCACATAGCCATACCATTACCTTACCCATGAGAAAACTGGAAAAACTAATTCACATGGGGCATGATACTATTAATAAATATATAGACCAGCTAATAGAACTGGACTTATTAGACGAAGTTGGTGATTCAACCATATTAAAAGCCAAAGGTCTCATTTTAGACCAACCCAAAGATAAATATGTGGAAGAAGTTAAAGCTCGCTTTGAGCACATGATAGCTTATAATGAAAGCAGAGGGAATCCAATTTCAAGAGAATGCATGATTTATAAGAAGTGCAAAGAGAAACTATTTGAAGGAATCCAAAACATGCACGCTTTTATGAAATCATTGGAAAGTGGATTAGTTGGCACGAAGCAAGATATAAAAGACTATGAAGAACTTCAAGATATTATTTTATAAGTCAAACTCAAATCCTGTTTTTATATCTAAAGAGTTATATACAAGATACCATACCACTATTTTACTCCCCCTCATGGTAACTTTAAGAAAAAAGAATGCTTTAAAAACTTTCTCTGATAGCTGACAAAAGAATGCTTATTAATAAGAAAACTGGCACGATGCACTATTACCATAGTTAATGGAATAATTTACTAAACTCCTCACTTCAAATAAAGTCTTTTTAGGGAAAAGCACAAGAATAGCCTAAGATACAAACGAAGAAATTCATTTGTGTTTTAGGCTCGTTCTTGTTTAATCAATTCAATCAATAATCATTTAATTCAATTACATTATGGGAAATTTAGTAATTATGCCAGCTATGGTACAGAACCAATCGAGATTTAATTTAGGTGAATATGCGGAAGAAGCTACTATTATCCACGACGAGCTGACCGTACAGCCGAGCGTGAACTTTTTGGAAGCTAATACCGATGCAATCACTATGGACGAACTTGTAAACAAATGTGTCGTTCCAACTTGGGCTAACCAAGAATTGACTATCGCACATCAAGACTTTATTTCATGTGTGCATGATGCGGCTTGCTCATTTTATGCAGGTGAAAGGGTAAACACACCCGAAATCAGAGTTTCACATATTGTACGCGGTAGAACACCACAAAGTTTGGGCAAAAAAGCATCAGAATTGTTAGAATGTGAGAAAACACAATTCTACCAACGTCTTGCATTTGCTTTTACTATCCCAACCATTATTGAAACGATAAGAGGGCAAAGGCTTGAATTGTGCATTGGTGGAGTAAGGAATTATTCAGACCTTAACCTTTATCGGGCATCCAAAGGGTTGGAAAAATTTTCTTGTTTCTGTGGCTGGAGAGTGAAAATTTGCTCTAATCAAGTTCTCACTGGAGAGGGTGTCAAGTTCAATATGGAAGTAACTAATATCAGTGAACTCTACCAAAACGTACTTGAATTGTTCCACAGCTTCAATCCTGCAAAGGAAATCCACTTGATGCAGACACTATCGGATACTTATCTATCAGAAACACAGTTCGCACAAGTGGTAGGCAGAATGAGAATGTTTCAAGCATTGTCACCTGCAAGGCAGAAAGCTATTCCAAGGCTTCTAATTACGGATAGTCAGATTAATTCAGTTTGTCGTGACTACTATCACAACGAAGTGTTCGGAGTGAAGGATAATGCTATATCAATGTTCGATTTCCACAACCTTTTGACACAGGCTAATAAGGGAAGCTACATTGACACATATCTACAACGAGCTGTAAACGCTACAGAAGTCAGCGTAGGAATTAACAACGTTTTGAAAGGACTTGATAACAAATACGCTTGGTTCTTGAGCTGAGTGAATTATTGATTGAAAGAGAAAAGGGCATTCTTAATGAGTGTCCTTTTCTTAAATATCAAATAATTAACCGTTTATATTTGTAAGTACGCAAATAAGTACATATCTTTGCATTATAACAAAGGAGGATTTATGAGAACAGCCAATTACACAGATTTAAGAGCCAACTTGAAAAGCTACATTGATGCGGTCATTGACGATTATGATACCGTAGTTGTCAATCGTGGGAATGGCAAAGGAGTAGTAATGATTTCTTTGGATGAATATAATTCTCTAAAGGAAACGGAATACATCATGTCGTCGCCCGATACAATGGAAGCAATACATAAAGGTGAAGAGGATATTAAGAACGGTAATTCTATATCCCAGAATGAAGGTGAAAGCATAGAGGACTTCTTAAAACGTGTAGCATGTACAGAATAACATTATCAGAACAGGCTAGAAAAGAATACCTATACTTTACCCAAAGTGGGAACAAAGCAATATTGAATAAAATCAAAAACTTATTGGAAGATATTGCCGCACACCCGTACACTGGAATAGGAAAACCAGAACCACTTAAATATGAACTGGCAGGAAAATGGTCAAGAAGAATCAATGCAGAGCATAGAATTGTTTACTCCGTGCATGATGATATAATAGAGGTTTACATATTCTCTATGAGATACCATTATTCCAAGAAATAACATACCGTCACATATTACTTACTAATATTGAAGAAAGGACAGCTATTAAGTTAGTTGTCCTTTTTTCATTTCTATCAACATCTAAACTTACTATCATGGATAAACAGATAGATAAACTTATAAACCATATCAGAGATTTAGAAAAGCGTTTGGGTGAAGTGGACAATAACCTTAGATATATAAAGGTAGTACAAGCATTGAAACATTCCTTAGATAAATTGGATAATATGCTTAGAAATAACATCAAATTACAGCGTAAATACCAAGCAACCTATCATAGATATTTCTATACAGGCTGCGGATTCTCTTTTTATGATAGAATCTGTAATTCTATACTGGATTATAAATATGGAAACAAACCTTTTTAAAATTGACATTATGAATATAGATTATAAAGTAGGAGAAGTGAAGCTTTCCTACAAACCCAAATTCAAGAATCAGCAAAAAGTAACCTGTTCAGAGGATGCTTATAGATATATGCTTTCTACATATAAGAAAGGAACTATATGCTACAAGGAATATTTCAAAGTCTTGTTCCTAAATCAAGCCAACCAGATTTTAGGATATACTCTAATTTCAGAGGGAGGACTAACAGAAACAACAGCAGATGTTAGACTTATATTCCAAGCTGCATTACTTACTAATTCCGTAGCTTTAATTCTGGCACATAATCATCCAAGTGGAAACTTAAAGCCAAGCCCAGAGGATATAAGACTTACTAAACAAGTAAGGGATGCAGCACAGCTCATGCGAATAAAAGTCTTAGACCATATCATTCTTACTGATGCAGAATACTACAGTTTTGCTGATGAAGGAATGCTGTAGCATAAACAAGGGCACTCAATATTTTAGTTGGGTGTCCTTTATTAATAATATTCACTTTGGATAAAAATAATTGTTTCCTTAGTAATCAGTGAGTTAGTAAATCCAACTCAAAATTAATATTCACTCTTATTCATTTACTTATAAAACAGAACATTATGTCACTTAAATATTCAAGCACGACAGCAGACTATCTTGTCTGGTCAGATGCAATGAACCTTACAAGAAAACTGGCTAAAGATGATAATTATAAAATCTCACTTCTTATAGCTATTGGCTGTTTTACAGGATTGAGAATTTCAGATATTCTATCTTTAAGATGGAAGCAGATATTAGATACAGACGAATTTACTGTAATTGAGAAAAAGACAGGAAAGCAAAGAACTATCAGACTGAATCCCCAGCTACAGGAACATATCAGAGAATGTTACGAACATATAAAGCCAGTTGGAATCAATGCACCCATCTTAGTAAGTCAGAAAGGTACAGTCTTTTCAGTCCAGAGAATAAATATCATTCTTAAAGAGGTGAAGAAGAAGTACAGGTTAAAGATTAAGAACTTTAGCTGTCATTCGCTTAGAAAGACATTTGGTAGGCAGGTCTATAACATGAACAGCGATAATGCTGAACTTGCCTTAGTAAAGCTGATGGAACTGTTCAACCATAGTTCTGTTGCCATTACTAAAAGATACTTGGGATTAAGACAGGAAGAAATATTGCAGACTTATGAATCTTTGAGCTTCTAAATTACAGGTAGGACAAATCAAGAACAAGGTTAGCTTTATATACCCCAATCAAAGTTTGTCCTACCTAAATTTTAAACTCCAGATATACCTAAAGTCTGATTATTTGTGTTTGGCATTTCAGCCTTATAAAATAAGGCAATCTCAGATTTTATATCAAAAAAATTAGTACAAGGTATTTATATATTATTAATTTATTTAACGCATTCACGACGTTTATTCATCAAAAATATATTATTTTCGTAAATTGAATAATACATAACTAAGTACTTTAAGAATAATATGGCTCAGTTTTTTACTTGCCCATTCCTAGAAAATATAAAAAATAAAGAACAAGTCTGGGCAACCCCTTTTGACAGAGATATATCTTTTACTGAATTGGAACATTTCAACAAAAGGCTTGCCAGTAGAAGTTGGATGGGCTTGATTGGTTTCCCTCATGTTCCATTCCTTTTTAATGTTCGTGAAAAGAAGTGGATGTTAGATGAAGAATATTTAAATGGCAGCAACTCAAGATATAAGTTAAATCCGATGAATCCAATTAGATATGGAAGTTGTTGGTTTAAATATTCTCCAGAAGAGTATTTAAATTATCATCAACATCAGTATATCATCAATAATGAATATGCTGATTTAACTTTTGAAAAAGCTGGAAAGCTATTAACTACAAAAGGATATAAAATATCATCTAGTACATTATCCCCTAATGAACGTTATGCAGAAAAAACTTTTATGGCTATATCATTAATAAATTCTATAACAGGTTCTGAATACTGTTTATTACCTGCTTGTTTAACTCAAAGATGTAAAACTTATATTGAACAAAGTAAAGAATACTCTTTACAAACAGCAAGTGGAATTATTAATAGAGCTTTAGATGAATTTATTAGAAGAAAAATAAATCCTACTCAGAAAGAAATTGTCGATTTTCTCATAGAATTGATTGGTAACAAAGAAATTTATATTTCAGAAGAACATTTTATAGCACAAGTTTATCACATACATAAGTGTTATGGATATGAAAAAAAGCCTAAAATAACATGGAATATATCAAATAATAACGTTATTTTATGTAAAGCTGATTTTATAAAAGATACAGATGTTAAAACTATTCTTTCCTGCATCTAATCATAAATATATTTAAAACAAAGGAACAGCATTTGAGTCTAAAAACTCTTATGCTGTTTTTTATTAGTAACATATGCAGACTGAATACCATTATTAATAAGAATAAGCATATATTATAATTTACTTTCCTTTCAAAATATCAAAACCTTTCGCTAAATTTGCAACAATTTCAGTAAGTTAAAGTGTTAGTAAGCTGAAAGGACATAATTAAACGAAAGGTGTTATTGAAATTATCTTCTACATTCAAACTTCGCAACTTTGAAAACTAGCATGAAGATGATAGCAATAGCACCCACGCTTGATATATACCTACCTTATGTTTTTAAGGTTTCTATATACCGTTTGGTGTGGGGCTATTGTTTTATTCATGCTAGAGGTAGTGCGAAGACCAGAATGTAGAATAAAGCAATTTAGTGTTCTCCACACCTTTTTTTTATTTTAACAGCTTATCCATGGAGAACAGGTAGGCATAATCTCAAGAAACGATGAAACATCTTCTTTATGGATTAATTATTCTTAGTATGATGGCATGTACATCTAAAAAGGATAGTTACACACAAGAACAACTATATGAACAGGCTTCTTCTGGAGTAGTCTTGATTCAGAATACATATTATTATAAAATCACACTATCAGATAATGGATTCTATTCAACAAATTATGTCTTTTCTAAATTACAAGATGGGAAATTAAAAAACATATCCCACACTATATCCAATAATTTCAATGAAATAAATGATACGATTAAAAGTACAATATTTGGTACTGGATTCATCATATCTCCAAGAGGAACGATTGTTACAAACAGTCACGTTATCAATCCTACTACTGACAAAACTCTTATCTATCAAGCATTGATTAGATATTTAAAAGAGCAGATTGATTATTGTAATCAACAACTTGAAGAAACAAGAAAACGTTTAGAAATATTTGAAAAAGAAATTAGAGATAATAAAAGGCTCGATTCACAAGGTTATGCTATGATGATGGATGGGATTCAATCCAGCAGGAAATGGATAAACACATTTACCCAATATAGAAACAACCGCATAAAAGACTTAAGTTTAAGCAACTTTGATGTTGAACTTTGTTCTGAAATCAAAATAGCATATAACGGAAGCCATATAACATCAAGTAATGATTTAATAGATTGTTTCGTAGTAAAAGATGTTCCCAACTATGATTTAGGAATTATCCAGATAGCTGATGGTAGCAATTTTTGGAATGTTTGCAGATTAGAAGAAACTCCTAAATGGTCTTATGAACAAGCGGAAGTAGGTTGGAGTAACATTCAGAATGCTGGGATAATTAGTTGGTTCACTATACCACAAGATAAATACATCTTTAATCTTTATAATAATGAAATTCGTAGTGATGAAGAAATTAAATTATATATGATTGGTTTCAATCAAGGACCAACATTAGCATCAACTAATGATGGAATTAAGGCGCAAATTACTCAAGGTTATATCAGCCAAAATACTGATAGCATTAAGATAATGTACTCAATACCTGCCTTACAAGGTTCAAGTGGTAGCCCTGTTGTTAATCAATATGGAGAATTAGTAGCAATAAATTTTGCTGGCATTAATGGTACACAAAGTTTTAATTATGGAATAAGAGTTGAAAGATTAAGAGAAATTGTAAACGACCAGTCTGTTAAAGATAAAATGAAAGTTCGTCAATCAAATAACAAACATGTAAATAACGATTCTATTAATTCGATAGAATCCATAAACAATTAAAAAATGAAAATAATAGGATTATTGACAAGTTCATTATTGGTTGCATTAAGCATTGGAATTAGTTCATGCAATAACCAAGTCAAAAGCTCTGATTTAGAAGATAGAGTGGAAAACGGGAAATATATAGTATATAAAAAAGGCGATAATAGTCCATTCACAGGTGTTTCTATACCAACTGGAAATCCTAATATGAAAGTTTTTTATGAATCTGGGATTGTCGTAAAGAAAGAACAAGTAACAGATAATGGCTATAAATGTGTTACGATTTACGATAAAGATGGAATAACTAAACAAAATAATCAGACATATTATGATGATAATGGAAACATTTGCACACAAAAGGACTTTTTGAAGAACCTATATAAATAATTAGAATTTTAAAGTACATGGATATATTTTCAGTTTTCACAGCAGGCTTTTTTATTGGAGGATTTATTATAATTATTATCATGTGCTGTTTCAAAGATTAATATTGAATATATTATTTGTTTATAAGTTTTTTCTCATGCCAATTTCACTAAAAAGAGTGCAAAAAATACCCTATTAGAATAAAAAGCCTTATAAAGAAATCTTCATCGAATAAATAGCATTTGAGCCTAAAAAACTCTTATGCTGTTTTTGTTTATAATCATCAATAGATTGTTATTTGTAAAATAAATGTTTAACCCCAACAGCGGAAAAACATCTGTGTAAACTATCGTGTAAACCCAAAAAGAAAAATCGCAATAATATAATTGATTATCAATGATATACAGACGTTAGAGTACGCGTCTGGGGGGCGTGTGGTCGCTGGTTCGAATCCAGTCACCCCGACTGTTGAAAATGAAGGAGTTAAGTAATAACTTAGCTCCTTTTTCTTTTCCCTTACAACAAATTTACAACATTTCTACCTCTACAATAAACAAAATGAATAGGAAGATATTTCTTTCTCTTCATATCCATTTACTATAACTCTTTTCATTAGTGTATGTAAAAACTTTCATGTTTTATTGAACAAAACAATAGTTTATTATGATATACGGATACATTAGAGTTAGCAGTGATAAACAGACTGTAGAAAACCAACGTTTCGAAATTAACAATTTCTGTGAACGTGAAAATTTAAAAATTGATGGTTGGATAGAGGAAACCATTAGTGGAACAAAAGCCTATAACAAACGTGAACTCGGAAAATTGCTCAATAAGGTACAGAAAGATGATTTGATTATCTGCGCTGAATTGTCCAGATTGGGTCGTAATCTCTTTATGATAATGGAAATTCTGAATATTTGCATGAGCAAGGAATGTAGGGTTTGGACTATCAAAGACAACTATAAGTTAGGAGAGGACATTCAAAGTAAAGTGTTGGCTTTTGCTTTTGGACTGTCAGCAGAGATTGAACGTAACCTTATTAGCCAACGAACAAAAGAAGCCTTAGCACGAAAGAAAATAGAAGGGGTAATATTAGGACGTCCTAAAGGGAAAAAAGTGCTCCAGAGAAGTACAAACTCCACGATAAGAGGATTCTCATACAAGAACTATTGAAAGCTGAAGTTTCACAACGCAAAATCGCTAAAATTTGTAAAGTGGATAGAAATACGCTCGCTCGATTTATTAAGACTTTTATGGTAGAAGCATAAGGAGCGTTTTGACAATACAGGCGGGCGTATAGAATTCGCCGGCGAGTTTCCCTTCCGCCTCGGCAAATTTCGAAAGACAATACTCATAGGCGCGTCCCAGAATATCTTTCGAGTCGCCATGTTCGTGCATCCGGATAT